>Ga0302140_10002514_pt1 | contig 23799 bp, 18 predicted proteins | sample I_Bog_E1_1_FD_202095 | JGI IMG/M metagenome (GOLD analysis project Ga0302140, IMG submission 202095) | Peat permafrost microbial communities from Stordalen Mire near Abisko, Sweden - I_Bog_E1_1 | ecosystem: Environmental > Terrestrial > Soil > Wetlands > Peat | place: Sweden: Abisko, Stordalen... | reverse complement strand
GGTCTCGCTGATTCTGGCCAACGTGGCGATGGCGCCCATCGGCGGCCTGCTGGCTTTACTGTTCACAGGTACGCACTTCAGCGTGTCTTCGGGGGTTGGCTTCCTGGCGTTGTTCGGCGTGTCGGTGCAGACAGGCGTCATTATGCTCGAATACATCAATCAATTGCGGGCCCGGGGGCAGACTGTGCAGGACGCCGCGGTTGAGGGTTCGGTGCGTCGCCTGCGTCCGATCATGATGACGATGCTGGTGGCGAGTTTCGGCTTATTGCCCGCGGCGCTGTCCCGTGGTATTGGCTCAGACTCGCAGCGCCCCTTCGCTATCGTGATTGTGGGCGGCCTGGTGGCGGCCCTTTTACTTGGCATTTTTCTGCTGCCTACGCTTTACGTTTGGGTCGCGAGCGACAGGGACATTCTGCCGGCGGAGTCGGAACACGCCGACGGAGAATTATAGAACGCGATGGGACTCCTTTATCGCAAGGCGGTGTTGGGTGCATTGTTGGTGCCTGGCGCGGATTCGATCGTTTATGCAGCGGCGGTTCTTGCGGTGGCGGGGTTGCTGGCATATGCCGACCGGAAGCGCGGCAGATCCCGCAGGCCGGGTGGCAGACGAGGACACAGGTTATGAAACGAACACTAACGCTGATGCTCGGACTCGGTTGCCTGCTGGCGGCAAACGACGAAGTTCCGCGGAAGATTCAGGTCGCAAAGACGGAGCACGCGGAGCTTCCGGCGGGGGGCTCTGTCAGGTTTAAGAACTCGACGGGCGAACTCACGATCGAAGGCTGGGATCAGCCTGGCGTGGAGATCACGACCACCAAATCGACGAAGCTCGCTTATCCGGCAGCGGGCGTGGAGCACGATAAGGCCGCGCGCTTGCTGGATGAAGTGAAGGTTTCCGAGGCCCTTCAGGGCAGCGAGCTTGTCATCACGACGGAGTTCCCCCGGCACAGGCGCTTCCTGCCGCGGCCCTCAGTGGGTGCCAGGGATTTCGACCTTGAGTATGTGGTGCATGTGCCGCGCAACGCGAAGCTGATTGTCGATCAGGACTCCGGTGAGATCCATTTCGACGAAGTGACGGGCGATGTTCACGCGACGCTGCTGCAGGGTCAGATGACGCTGCGACTGGCGCAGGGAAGCCTGTATGGGATCGACGCGAAGAGCCGGATCGGAGAAGTGATTTCCGATTTTGCGGGGACGACGAAGCGCGAACACCTGGGCCACGCGTTCCTGCAGGACGCGCAGGCGCCGCACAATCTCTATCTGAGAAACGGCTTCGGCGACATTCTGATTCTCCAGGCACACCGGCCGGCACCTTTGCAGTAAAAAAGGGGTGAAGCCGAAGCCCCACCCCTTTTTTGAACCAGTACAATCGTTATTTGGACGGCGTCGTTCCAGCGGGTCTTGCGGGCGCGGCGGGTTTGACCGTTGCAGGGGCAGCCGGTTTAGTAGCCGCTGACGGCGCGGGGGCGGCGCCGCCAACCGGGTTCATCTTGTCGTAGAGCGCAATCACTTCCCGCGTAATGTCGGGCGCGCTGGCGCAGCAGACCAGATTGTTGGGCTGGCTGCTGAGATCGAACACGATCATGATCTGGTTATCCTGCGAGTACTTGGTCACCGCGTTGACCAGCTTGGGCCCGATTACCTGCAGCATCTTCTGCTGGTCCGCTTCGCTATCGGCCGTGGCGTCGTCGGTATCGCGCTGCAGCGCGGTCTGCAGGCGCGTAATCTCGGCTTTGGCGCTGGCCGCCGCTTCTTCGCTGAGCGTGTTCTGCGTCTTCTTGAGCTGTTCCTGCTTCGTCTGAATGTCGGCGCCACGCTTCTGGAATTCCTGCTGCTTGGGACTGTACTTCTTTGACAGTTCGGCGATCTGGGCCTGGCCGTCTTTGGTGGTGGCCATCGCCTCCTGCATGTTGATCAGGGCGATCTTTGTTGCAGGACCCGTAGCGGAACCAGTTGCTGGAGCCGCTGCCTGACCCCACAAACCCGCGCCTGAAACCAGCACCAGTGCCGGAGCAAGCAAAAACTTAAGTTTCATATTCATCTCGATATCCTTTATGTTATTTCGCGGGAGTTGCGGTCTTTGGCGCTGGCGTTGCCGGGGTACGCGGGGCGGAAGCCGCCGGAGCCGCCGGGGGTTTGGGCGCCGAAGCCGCGGGCGCCGGCGCTCCGGCCGCCTTTTCGTAAGCCGCCACCACAGGCGCGGTGATGTTCAGCGAGCCATCGGCGTAGATCAGATTATTGGGGTTGGCGCTGGTATCCACCACGAACGAAATCTGATTGGCCGCCGCATAGGCGTTGATCATCTGTTCCAGTTTCGGCACGATGCCGCCCAGCTCTTTACTCTCTTCTTCCTGAAGATCCTGCTGCGCGTCTTCCTGCTTTCGCTTCAGATCCGTGGTGAGCTTCTCGATTTCGCTCTGTGCGGCCGAAGCGGCGGAAGCGCTCAGCGTGGAGCGAGTCTTCGTGTACTGATCCTGCTTCGCAATAATTTCTTTTTGCAGCTGATCCAGCTGCGCCTTCACGGGCGCGAACTTCGCGTCGATCGCGGCCGCCGCCTTTTTTCCGTCGGACGTGGCCAGCACGGCCTTTTGCATATCGACGATCGCGATCTTCTGCGCGTGGGCCACGCCGCCGCTTAACGCGACGGCGAGCAGGGAGGCGCACAGGCCCATGTGCGATCTAAAATCCGGCATTCTTAATTTCAACCAATACTCCTTTGAGGTTCCCTTCATCTTACCGCCGACAGATCCCGCCCGTTGTGACTCGCCATCCGTCAGAAAGTCCTGCCGATCGTAAACCTGAAGCTTGAGTGCGCCTCGTAATCGGGGTAAGCCGGGGAATAAGTGCTGATCGCGTTGAGAACGGTGGCGGCGGTATGCATGGTCGAGGGATCGAGCACGATCGGCGGCTGCAGGATCTGCTCCACTGTGGTTGGATTGTAAGCCCAGTAGATGCGGAAGGGGGCCTGGACAATCGGCAGCACGACGGAAAGCTCCAGGCCTACCGACGTGCGAATGGCCTGGGTGCCGGGCGCGATCAGGACGTTATCGTTGAAGCCGGCCGACGGGAACTGGTCATTCAGGCTATTGACTTCGTCCGAATTCACCCTCAGCTGACTGGTATACATGATTTTATTCATGCCGACGTCGAAAAACGGCGCGAGAGTCAGAGGGCCAAACAGGGGAATACGGTATTCCAGATTGGACACAACCTGAGTGTCTCCGCCGGGAGTGATGATCTGGTAAGTCGGAATCGGCACGGAAACGGCAGTGCTGGTGAGGTAGCCATTGATGAGCGTTTTCTGGTATTGCTGCGAGCCATCGGCATTGAGAACGGGCACGCTGGCGCTGCTGGGCAGGAAAGCGATCGGCGTAATCTGGAAGAACTGGAAGCCACGCACATCGTTTTCGCCGCCAATGAACGAGCGCACAAAGGGAGGAATCACCTTCCCCCCGTAGCCAATCTCGGTGGATCCCATCAGGTGATACGCGATCACATTTTTATGCCAGTGCGGGCTGATGTGGTAATACTGCATATCGAACGTGGGCTTAATCATGTTCACGTTCGCGTTCAGTATGCTGCCGGTGACCTCGATGGAGGCGAAGATGCTCTTGCCGGCGGTGGGATTGAGGAAGCTGTTACGTGAGTTGTAGCTGTAGGATGGAACGATTTTGGCGGTCCTGATACCGTTCAGCGAATTCGGCCCGGCGACGCCCTCGAAGTTCAGATAGGTGAAGTAATTGGTGGCTCCGGTGGATTCCGTCTTGATGCTGGAAATGTCGTAGCCGATCGACAGGCCCAGACGGGCGAAACTGCGCTTCAGCGGGTAGCTGAAGGACAGAGACAGGCCCTTGGAATCCTGAACGTAATTCAGAACGTTGGCGCTGCCGAGCGAGTTATAGAACGCCGTTACGTTGGTGCCCTCCAGAATCGATTGCTGCTGGCCCTGGTTGTAGGCGAAGCGGCGCAGATAGACCTGTATGCCCATCTGGAAAGGCCGGTCGAACAAATACGGTTCGGTGAAGCCGGCCGTCACGTTGGTCATGAGGGTGCCGACCTGCCCGCCGAGACTCAGAGTTTCGCCGAGGCCGAGGAAGTTATTGGTGGAGTAGTTCAGGCCCACGAACGAGCCCGAAATGCCGGAGACGCCGCCGTTGAGGCTGATGGAGTTCTTACCGCGCTCCTTCACTTTCAGGACGATATCCACCGTGCTCGAATTTCCGTTGCGCTTGAGTTCGTAGGATTCGTTTTCTTTCAACGCTTCGAAATAGCCCAGCTGATTCAGGCGCAGGATGCTCATATCCCACAGCTGCGAGTTGTAAATATCGCCTTCGTCGAGCAGCAACTGACGGCGGATGACCTTGTCGCGCGTGGTGGTGTTACCGGTGAAATCGATGCGGCGAATGAAGAACTGCTTCCCTTCGTCCACGTTCATCGTGATATCGATTTTGTCGCTATTGGGAACGAAATCGACCTGCGGCTCGCCGACGTAATCGATATAGCCGTACTGGCTGTAGAGCTTGGTGAGATTCTTGAGACCGGTGCGCATCTTTTCGTTGGAAAAGGGAGAGCCTGGCCGCATGCCGAACACGCCGCCCAGAAACTGCGTGGAGCGGAACAGTTTGACGCCGGTGAAATCGATTTTGCTCAGATAGAACCGCTTGCCTTCTTCGACGGGCAGGGTAATATCCTCGGCGCTGCCGATGTGATTTTCCTTGATCAGGGGAAGGTGAATCTGGCCATGCGCGCCACCGGTCTCCCGCAGCTTCGTGGTCTGATCCAGAACCTTCGCCTGGGCGTAACCGGCATTGCCGTAGGCGTCTCGGACGCGTTCCTTGTCTTCTTCGAGCTTGGCCGCGTCGAATGTTTTCGGAATGAGCTCTTCAAAAAAGATGGAATGCGGAATGCCGTAGGGCTTCAAATTCTTCATCGCATTGATGACTTCACGCCGCGAGAAGGCCTGATTGCCGACGATTGTAATGGTGCCGACATCCACCTTCGGACCTTCATCCACCACAAACGCCACTTCCATCGAAGACGGCGGAATCTGGTGCAGTTCCGGAGTGACCGTGGCGAACTGGCGGCCGCGTTCGCCCAGTAATTCTTTGATCACGATGGCCGCGTGGTTGATCACGTTCGGGTCGTACATCGACTCCTGCACCATGCCGACCTTGCGCTCTTTCAGCCGATCCAGCACATCGGAAACCGAGGCCGACTTCAGCCCGGGATAGGTGATGTTGCGAACCATGCGGCGCTCGGTGAGCACGAAGCGGATCACCAGACCGCCCTGATCGCCCTTTTCCGTTTCAAGGCGGATATCGTCGAAGCGGTTGGTGTTCCACAGAGCCATGAAATCGCGGCGCAGGGTTTCCTCGTTGTAAACGTCGCCCTTGCGGCTGAAGATCATGGCGCGAAGGGTATCCTGCGGCACTCGGCGGGAGCCGCGAAAGTCGATCGCCTCGATCACGTCGGGAGCCAGCGTCTGAGCGGGAGTACCCGGGTTGATCTGCGCCGGGGCCGGGTTTTCAAACTGCGGCGTCTGTACGGCGGGATTCGCCGGCGCGGCGGGAATCGCGGGCGCCGGTGTGGCGGGCGGACGAGCGGGCGCGGGTGTGCCGGGCACCGTCTGCGGAATATTTTCGAACGGATTGTTCTGATTGCCGGCAGGCTGGGTTGCTGGCTGGGTTGCTGGCTGGGTTGCTGGAGGAGTTGCTTGCTGAGCGAGCAGGATTGACCCGGCGACCGTGAGGCCGCTCAGACAAATCAACGCTCGGGTCAGGCGCAAAGGCCTGAGTGAAGTCATTTAAACCGGGTTCCTTTTCATTTAGTGCAAAGTTCTGGGACGCATCGGATCCGCGTCGCGTTCCGCATATGCACGTAAGCGCACTTTCTGGCGAATACTACATTCTAGCGGACTTGCTTCGCTGGCTCAACGTGCCGCTGTGCGCTGATTCCGCACAGGTGCCGTTCATCCGGCACTGGCCCGGCGACAAGGCTGCGGCCGGGAGATATCGTTTCGCCTTTCATTCGCGGCGTGCTGCGGCGATACACGTCAGGAGCGGCCGTCTGCGACAATCACAAATGTGTTCCGTAACAGAAGGTTTGCCTGCGCCGTACTCGGCGCGTGGCTGGGTATTGGTGCGTGCATCGATTTGCTGACCGGCCAGAATTTTGCCGCGGTGGACCGTTTTCTTTCCGATCCCGCCAGCCCGCGCGCCGCGACGCAGATCGGTCAGGCTGGCGCGACCAGCGTTCGATTCATTCTGCGGCGCAACGCGGCCGAGGAAAACGCCTCGGTGCTGAACCGGTGGGAATGGACGCAGATCGGCTTCGCGATCGCGGTCTTTCTCATGGCGATATTCGGAGACCGGCCGGCGAGATCGGCGCTGGGGCTCGTGCCCGTGATGCTCCTGATCATTTTGCTGCAGCTGATTGTCGTCACTCCCCATATGGCATCGCTCGGCCGGGAAGTGGACGAAATTCCCGGCAATGAGTTGCTCAACAACGTTTCGGCTGGCCGCCTGGCAGCGTTTACCGGCGCTTTCTGGGGCGGCGAGGTGCTGAAGACACTGCTGGGAATCGGCCTTGCCTGGAAGCTGATGCTGCGCCGGGAGCGCAGCCGTTCGACCGATTCCGCGATTTCCGGCGCCGACGCCTCGAAACCCGAGCGCCGCGTGAGGCGACGCCGGACTTCGCACTCCCACGAAAGCAAGGGACTCTGAATGGATAACCGGCGCATGTGCCCGAATTGCCGGGCATTCATCACGACGAGCGATCGCATTTGTCCTTATTGCGCGGTTCAGGTGGGTCAGCGCGCCGTGGACCGGCGGGATACCAGTGCCCTGATCGGAGGGCTGATTCCGGCGCGGCATTTCACTACGTTTTTGATATTGCTGATCAATGTGGTGCTGTTTGCGGCATCGTGCTGGATCAGTGGCTCGTTCAGCGAGATCAATGGCAGGGCGCTGTGGGTCCTGGGCGCAAAGCTCGGTGCCAGCATCTGGGGCGACCACGAGTATTGGCGGCTGGTGACGGCTGGTTTTCTGCATGGCGGCATCCTGCACATCGCATTTAACAGCTGGGCCCTGTTTATAGTGGGCGCGCAGGTAGAAGAGGTGTTTGCGACGCCGAGATTTCTGGTGATTTATTTCGTCAGCACGGTCGGCGGATTTTTTCTGAGTGCGCGTTTCAATCCAGGCCTTTCGATCGGCGCGTCGGCCGGAATTATGGGGCTGATTGGCGCGATGGTGGCGTTTGGCCACGCCAGCCAGTCGCCGCTGGGACGCCAGATCCGTAACCAGTATCTGGGCTGGCTGGCGCTGAACCTGGTGCTGGGATTTATGCCTAACGCGAACATCGATAATTACGCGCATGTGGGTGGCTTTGCCGGCGGCTTCGCCGTAGCGTGGCTGGCGGGAACGCCGATGCGGTCGTCACAGATGCGCGAGGCTGCATGGCGCGTGGCGGCGGGAGCATGCGTGCTGGTGACGGCGTGGTGTTTCTGGCTGATGTATCGTAATTTTCCATCGCCCGCGGAACTGCGACAGATTTTTCAGTAGCGCGGAAGAGATTCAGCCCAGCATTTGAATCAGCGCCTGGATATAGCCAAAGGCGAAGGCAAACGCCTGCGCGCCGCCTTTATCGCCGGGGATCGTCGGAACGTGATCCGGCATCAGCATGTGGGGATAGCCCACTTCCTGGTAAGTCTTGATGGCCTCGATCATGTTGACGCTGCCGACATCGGGGAAGGTCTCGACGAAATCGCCGAAGCCTCCGCGAATGTTGCGGAAATGGACGTTGAAAATCTTTTTGCGCGTGCCGAAATAGCGGATAAGATCGTGAATTTCCCTGTTGGGATCCTTCAGCATTTCAGACACGGTGCCCTGGCAGAAATTCAGGCCGTGATACGGGCTTTCGTGCATCGCGACGAATTTCTTCAGGCCGTCGGGTGAGCCGAGTACGGTGTGGACGCCGCGGAAACCCTGCGGTTCGGGCATGCCAGGATCGTGCGGATGACAGGCCATGCGCACCTTCTCTTCGGTGGCGACGGGGACCACGCGTTCGAGGAAATAATCGATGCGCTCCCAATAAGCATCGGCGCTGACCGGACCGGCTTCGGTGAGCTTGTCTTTATCGGTGAGTTGCGCGACCGCTTTGTCGTAATTCCACGTGCTGTAGGTGCTTTCACCGCGGCCCTGTGTGCGGCCGATGCGCACCACGCCGAGGATGCTCATGTTGTATTTGACGGCGGGGATGCCCACTTTGGCGCAATTACGTATCATCTGCTGGATCTGTTCGATCTGCCGGTCGCGCAGAGGGCTTTGGCCGAGCATGATGGCGCCCATTTCGGCGGCGGAGATGTAAGCCGAAGGCAGCGGGAGCGGCACCATTTCCAGAGCGATGCCGTGTTTTTCCACGCGCTCACGTAGACGCGTGAGACCTTCCGCGGACCATTTTTCATCGAGCGAGGGCGAGATCTCCCCGGAGCAAATGTTCCTGACGCCGAGCGAGGACATCACGGAGAGGACGTCATCCTGATCGGAATGCTGCGTGCCAATGTGCATGGTCGCTTTGCGCGGGGAAGTGGCTGCGGCGGGAGAATTTTGGGCGAGCGCGGCGGGTGCGAGCGCGAGGGCGCTGCCGGCAGTCTGGAAGAATTTTCGTCTGTGCATGGCTGTGAGGAAGAATATCAGAAAAGCTCTTGCCTCCGGGAGGTGCGGTGCGTCATATTGAGAACAGGCCCCCCGACCTGATGTAGAACGCAGCCAGTTCCGGTTTTCGTGCCCCGCGTGCGCAGTGCGCGTGGGCTGAGTTCGGGCACCAATCTGTGTAGATCGGCGTGCAACGGACACGATTATGACGGCGGAAACCTACGAACTCCTGTTCTTTACCGAACTCGCCGGGCTTCCCGTTTTCGATTTGAAACAACGCAGAATCGGTCGTGTGCGCGATGCCGCGATTGTGCCGCTGATTCATCCGGCGCGTGTGGATCGCTTCCTGGTGGGCGGGGCGGGGTCGGCATGGCTTTCGGTGCGCTACGACCAGATTGCCACCATCTCGCTGGCGGGCATTCAGCTATCGAACGAACGCCTCTATCCCTATCATTCCGACGAATACATGCTGCGCATTCGCCGCGATCTGCTCGATCAGCAGATTATCGACGTCAACGGGCGCAAAGTGGTTCGTGTGAACGACGTCACGTTTGAAGTGCGGAAGGACGATCGGGATTCACTGATGGTTCTGGAGGTGGATGTCGGTGTGCGGAGTATTATTCGCCGGCTTCTGCAGGGCGCGGTGCCTCCCCGGATGGTGCGCAGGCTGCAACAATCGGTGGCGCCGAATTCGATTCGCTGGGAATTCTGCAATATCGTGGAGGCCGATCCGCAGAGGCGTCTGCGGCTGAACATTTCGCACGACAAGCTGGAGACGCTGCATCCGGCGGATCTGGCGGATATTGTGGAAGAGCTCTCGCCGGAGGATCGCGAGGCGATTATCGGCACGATCGACAGCGAAGTGGCCGCGGAGGCGCTGTCGGAGATCGATCCGAAGATGCAGGCCAGTATTCTGGAGGCGCTGGAGCCGGAGGTGGCGGCCGATATCGTGGATGAGATGTCGCCCGATGAAGCGGCCGATGCGCTGGGTGAACTGGAAGACGAGACCTCGGCCGAAATTCTCGGGGAGATGGAGACGGAGCCTGTTTCCGAGGTCAAGGAACTGCTCGAATACGACGAGGACACGGCGGGCGGCATGATGAATACCGAGGCGATTGTTTTGCCCGCGGAAACGACGCTCACGGCTGCGATGGAACGGCTGCGCGAGCACGAAGATCTGCTGGAGAATACGCACGTGCTGTTTCTTTCCGACCACGCCGGAAGGGTGACGGCGCAGGTGCCGCTGGCGCGGCTGTTTCTGGCCGATGGGGCCACTCAGCTGAAGGCGCTAGCCACGGGGCGGCTGATATCGACGCGGCCGAATGAGACGCAGAAACGCGTGACGGAGTTGTTCGATAAGTACAATCTGCTGGCGCTGCCGGTGCTTGAAGACGACGGTTCGCTCGCGGGCGTGATTACGGCGGACGACGTCATTTCCGTGCTGAGGCAGAAGTAGAATGCCGGGATTTATGGGCCGGTTCCGGCGGCACCTTCTTGTGTTTCTGGCGGTGCTGGGGCCGGGGTTTATCACCGCGATGGTGGATAACGATTCCGGCGGCATCTACACATACTCAGATGCGGGCGCGCACTGGGGCTATCTGCCGCTGTGGACGCTGCTGCCCATTACGCTGGCGCTGATCGTGTCGCAGGAAATGTGTTCGCGCATGGGCGCGATTACCGGCAAGGGGCTGTCGGATCTGATTCGCGAGGAATTCGGTCTGCGGATCACCTTCGGGATTATGGCGCTGCTGATTATAGCGAACCTGACGAATGTGATGGCGGAGTTTGCGGGCGTGGCGACATCGCTGGATCTGTTTGGCGTGAGTAAGTTCATATCCGTTCCGATCGTGGCCGTGCTGGTCTGGTTTCTGGCGGTTATGGGGAGCTATGACCGCGTCGAAAAGATTTTTCTGGTTGCGTGTTCGATCTTCGTGGTCTACATCATCGCCGGCATTCTGATCAAGCCGGACTGGAAACAGGCGATGTTCTCCAGCGTCCAGCCAAAACTGATCATGGACAAGGAATACATTACGATGCTGATTGCGATGGTGGGTACGACCATCGCGCCGTGGATGCAGTTCTACCAGCAATCCGCCGTTGTTGAGAAGGGAATCACGGCGAAAGAGTATCCCGAGTCGCGCATCGAAGTGATTGTGGGATGCATTCTGACTTCGGTGATTGCGTTCTTCATCATCGTGGCGTGCGCGGGCGCTTATCGCGGGCACAACCAGGAAATCGGCAGCGCGAAGGAAGCGGCGCTGGCGCTGAGGCCGTTTGGCAAGTATGCGTTCCTGCTGTTCAGCGCGGGCCTGCTGAATGCGTCGGTATTCGCGGCGTGCATTCTGCCGCTCTCGACGGCGTATTCGGTGTGTGAGGGGTTGGGATTTGAATCCGGCGTCAATAAGCGCTGGAAGGAAGCGCCGGTTTTTTACTGGCTGTATACGCTGCTGATCGTCGTTGGCGCGCTGATCGTGATGATGCCGAAGTTCGACATGGTCAAAAACATCCTCTACTCGCAGGTGCTGAACGGGATGCTGTTGCCCTTCATCCTCATTTTCATGATTCTGCTGATTAATAAGTACGCGCTCATGAAAGAGTGGGTGAATCCCCGGGCGTACAACTTTGTGGCGTGGGCAACGGTCATCATCGTGATCGGGATGACGGTGGCACTGACGGGAATCACCATTCGCGACGGGAAATAAATCATGATGGACGAACAGAAATTTCGCAAGATGGCTGAAGAGGCGCTGGAGCAACTGCAGCGTGCGCTCGAAAAGGGCGCCGATACGCACGAGTTCGAAGTGGATCGCAATGAAGGTGCGCTGACGGTGGAGTTTGAGGATCCGCCGGCGAGGTTTGTGGTGAGTCCGAATGCGCCGGTGCGCCAGATCTGGGTTTCGGCGCGGGTAAAGAGTTTCAAGCTGGATTGGGATGAGGCGCGCGCGGCGTTCGTGCTGGCGGCGGACCAGCGGGATCTGAAGCAGCTGATGGGCGGCGTGATTGGGGAGCAATTGGGGGAAGAGGTGGCGCTGTAGATAGGGCAACGGCGCTCGGCGTCAGGGGCGCGGCACTGTGCGTTTCAGTCCGGTTGCGCCTGCACGGATTCCGGTTCCGAGCGTCAGAGCTATTTGATTTTCCGTCAGGTATGGATCTTTCTGTTGCTGGTGCTGGTGCCCGCCATGGCATTGGCGGTGGATTTCACGTTTGAGCTCCCGCCAGTTACGGTGGCGGTCGAACTGGGCGCGCAGCATATTCCGGTTACCCTTTCCGGTGAGGTTTCCGCGTCTCCGGGGCCTCCGGGCGCCGGAGATCAGACGTTCCCGCTGAATCTTCGCGCGGATCTGGGCGAGTTGCAAAGCCATCTGACGCCGCTGGTGCAGGCGGAGCTGAATCGGTCCGAACGGTGCGGGGAACGTGTTGCGATGCAAAGCGCGACGGTTGCCCCGGCCCCGGCCGGGGCCGATCTGACGCTTCATCTGCATTACGAAAGATGGATCTGTATTGCGGCGGAGGGGGACGCGCCGAAGAAACTGCTGGGCAGCGATGCGGCTGTCCATGTGGCGCTTGGCCCGGTGCTGGAAAAAAGCGCGGCAGGAAAACAGACGGTCAGGCTGCACGCGCGGATTGGCGCTATCGAAGCCGACGGTCCTCTGGGGGAAATACTGCGTTCGGGAGCGGTCGGCAGTACGGTGCGGGATAAGATGCGGGATGCGCTGCTCAGGGTGTTACAAAGATCCACCGATCTGGAGGGCGTGATGACGCCGAAGACGCGCGGTTTCGTGACGATCCGGAAGATTGCGTTCGTGGATGCGGGTTTCGGACGCCTGGCGCTGGATTTGACGGGACAGTTGCAGGTTCCGGCGGAAGCCGTGGCCGGAGTGCTGGAAGAGTTCGGTAATCGGTGATGCGGATTTCTTGCCTGAGCCTCGCCCTGCTCGCGTGTCTGGCCGCTCAGGCTGCGGTTCCCGTGATCGGCAGCGTGACGGATTCCGCCGGATATGGTCCGCGGGTGGCGCCTGGCTCGCTCGCCAGCATCTTCGGTACCGGCCTCGCCAGCGCAACCACGCAGGCGAGCGGGTTTCCGCTGACCACTACTCTGGGCGGGACGAGCGTTTCCATTGCAGGCACACTGGCGCCGCTGCTTTATGTCAGCAGCGGACAAATCAATTTTCAGGTGCCGTCATCCACCGGCAGCGGGACCATCGGGGTGGTGGTAAATGGTCCGGGCGGAGCCAGCGCGTCGTTCAATTTCACGGTGACAGCCGAAGCGCCATCCATTTTTCAGTACGGGACAAACCACGCTTTGGCGCAGAATACCGATGGCTCGCTCAATAGCGATTCTTCGCCGGCGGCTGCGGGTTCTTACGTTACTTTGTATCTGACCGGGCAGGGCGCGGTGGATAATCCGGTGCCTGACGGGGCTGCGACGCCCGCTTCGCCCCTTGCCACCGCGACAACCGCGGCTACGGCGACCATCGGACCGATGAGCGCGACGGTACAGTTTCTGGGGCTCGCTTCGGAATTTGCGGGTCTGGGGCAGGCCAATATTCTGGTTCCCGCATTGCCCTCGGGCGATTACCCGGTGGTGATCGCCGCCGGCGGTTACTCGAGCGCGTCGGTGGTGGTTTCCGTTTCGGGGTCCGGCGCTGCGTATTCCAGCCCGATGACGCTGGTGAGTTCGGTGGCTTTTGCCAATAGCAACGTCAACAACGTTGCTATCTACAACAACATTGCGTATGTGTGTGGTGCCGCACGCATCGTAATGGTGGATCTAAGCGATATCAATGCACCCTCCGACATTGGCACGTTCGGGGGGAGTGTATTGAATGGTTACGGGGATCGATGTGCAGTTAATACGTTGGGAACGACGCCTTTTCTGGTGGACATTGTAGGGCAGGATTCGGGTTCGACGGAGAATTTCGCCGTCTATAGTCTGGCAAACCCTTCGTCGCCGAGTTTGCTTGCGATCGCATCCACGCCCTATAGCCATCTGGAGGATCTCAGCTTTTTCGGCGGGGCTGGCGGCAACTACGGAATCGCAACGACCAGTTACATCACTTATAACAATACGAATGGCGAAATCATCTCGCAGGAAGGCGATTTTCTGGTATTCAATTTCAATAACCCGGCCACTCCGTTATTGCAGAGCGCACCGCCCGACGCGGTGGCCAATACAAGCCTTGCGCCGTTTGCGGAGGTGATCGACCAGAGCTATGCGTTTGTCGCCGGCACCACGGCGACGGGAGCGAGCACCGTGGGGTCAGCAAGGCTCAACGTGATCGACCTGACCCTGCCCGCTGATCCCACCCCGATCAGCCAGGTGACAATACCGCAGGCCGCGATCCTGCTGAGTTTCGATGTGGCTGGCACTACGCTGCTGGCGGCCGGGAATACGACGGGACAGCGTAATCCCGGTATTCCGGATTTCGATTTCACCGGTTATCTGACGTTGACGACAATGAACCTGAGTAATGTGCAGGTACCGGAGGTTGTCTCTACTCTCACGACTCAGATTCAGGCCAATGGCACGTTCGATACAACCGCTTTCGCCAACGGCGTGTTTGCGATTGTGAATAAGCCGCCGACTACGGACGATTTCGGGCCGTCGTCGCTGATCATTGTGGATGCGCGTAATCCGGCGAGTCTCGTGCTTTATCCTTACTCGACGCAGTTCGGCTTCAGCGGAATTCTGGCGACAAATAACGGATACCTGCTGGCGCCTACCGCGCTGGGCCTGAGTATTTATCAGTTACAGCTGAATTGAGTTCGGGCGTGACCGTAACTCCGTCCCGATGCAGATCGAGGGCGAAGACCACGGGGTTGGCGGCTTCTTCAAATTGCAGTAGGCCTTCGGGAGACTTCGCCAGTCTGGAAGCGCTCCAGCGAGCGCAGATCGCGAGTGTCATGAGCAAGCCAATAATCGCGGCATAGCCGGGCCAGTAATCGAACGAATCGCGCTCTAACTGCGCGGCTCCGATGATCACGATGAAGATAAGCAGGCCGAACAGCAGAAAAGTAATGTTGAAGTTCGACTTTCCGGGCAGGTACGAGCATGTGAAGGGCAGTTTCTGCGTGCCGTGCAGACAGAGTTCGGCGAGAATCGAGCCCAGCAGGATGAGTGCCGCCAGATGTTTCGCCGCAGCCTGCCAGGGCCAGATCGAGAAAAGCAGCGCGCCCGCCACCAGACACACAGGAACCACCGAGAGGCTATATAACGCGCGCCGCCGCGCGGCCATGCATCCCGGGCCTGCCGGAAATGGCGTGATACGAAAGATCCAGTTGGCGCGCATGTCCATCGGCAGGGAGAAGACAACGCGAATTCCCAACACGCAAAGCAGCATGATCAGGATCGTGGAACAGAGCGGCCCGAGATGCACCAGTTCTCCGAGGTTGCTTGCCGACTCATCTGCTTTCCGGAAGATGATGGTCGCGGCGAATCCGACACCCAGATACAGAGACAGAAGGAGACGGTGCTGGCGGCTGCGCAGCATGGTTCGAATGCTGAACTGTCCGATTGCCGTTGCGAAGCCGTTGCCGAGGCGCGGCAGCCAGTTTTGTCCACTCGACGCGGGCGCGATGTCGGGCTCTTCCACTATTCTGCGCAAAGTGCGGAAGTAGGCCAGCGTGTAAGCGGACGCTGTGACGCCGAACGCGATGGCGATGGCGAGCCACGCGCGTCTCGCCAGTTCCGGCAGCGCGGGAGATCCGTTCAGTTGCTGAAACAATCCCAGAAACCAATAAGAGGGCGACCACGCAAGGTACGCAGAGGTATGCCAGGACTCAATTTCTCCGGGCGTTATCAATTTGGGTTCCAGAAAATAGGCGCCGACGAATATGGCGAAGGCAGCCAGTTGCATCCAGGACGAGACGAGCAGAAAATACCGCCGCGGGAGCAACTGCGCGGTCAGTCCCTGTGCGCCGAGCACGCAACAGTAAATGAAGGCGCCCGCCGTCAGCATCGTGATCCACCAGGCGGCGAGTAAGCGGAGGAAATCCAGCAGACTGCCGCCGCCTGCGGGCACGGTGACCGTGTTCAGCGAAACCGCGGGCTCGCCGGCAAGCCGCTCGCGGATGTGCGCGCCGAGTACTCTGAAGAACTCGAACGAGTCCGCGCCGCAGTTCACGAGAACCACTCCGGCATAGTCGCCGCGCGGATTGAAAAACACGTTGCTCGTGTTCCCGGCCATAACGCCGTCGTGGAAATAGGTTCCGCTGTCGGCATCATAAAACCACGCCAGGGCGACGTTCCAGCCTGGCGTAATCTGCGCCCGCAACCTGTGAGATACCTCGAGAGCCGCCGGAAGCGCGTTCGTGTTCGACACCGTTTCCGGATGCAGATTCGCCGCAAGATATCGGAGCATGTCGCCGGCCGTGGAGCGGACCGCGCCGGCGCCCGCCAACGCGGCCAGATGCATGGGGCCAACCGGATTTCGTAGCCCGGCATAGCCCTGGATCAGCCGCTCCTGCTGTTCAGGTGACAGTTCCACCACCGTATCGCGCATGCCAAGCGGCTCCGTGATGCCGTGCAAAAGGTCCGTGTAATTCAGCCCCGAGTGGCTTGCGAGCGCCTGGCCCAACAGCCCGAATCCAAGGTTGCTGTACGAAAACGATGCGGAAGCGGGTTTGGCGACTCCCCAGCCCCTCATGAACGCATAAAGATCTGTCGTCTCATAACCAGCGAATGGGTCGGACTTGTCGGTCGAATGAAGATTGTTCGGTCCTGCCGGCAGACCCGACCGATGCGTCGCCAGGTCCAGCAGGGTAATCTCTCGCCCCTCGGGTTTTGCCACCGTATCGGGAGGCAGTAACTCGCGGACGGGTTCGTCAAGGCTGACCTTACCCTGAACCACAAGTTGCGCAAGTGCGAGTGCCGTGAATGTCTTGGTGATGGACCCGATTTCGAAAATAGAATCCGGCTTTGCGACTCCGTAAGCGAAGACCCGCTGCTCGCCCTTTTTCCAGACTCCTACAGTTGTGCCGCCTCCCGTGCCAGGGGCGAGTTGGCCGGCCTTCAGTACGGGTTCGAGATCGTGTTCAAGAACCGGCCCCAGACTCGCAACATCGAGCGGAGCCATCGCGGCATCATAGGCGATGGAGGGAGCGATCGTTGCTTTGTGATGATTATTCAACACAAGCGGCCACACGAATCCGGACGCGATGTGCAGGGTGGCGATCGTAAGGCTGAGCGCTGTTGCGACTGCGGCAACCTTAGCGCAGAAGATGGTGCGGGTTCGGATTGGCAGCGTCGCGAGCACCATGACGTCGCGGCGGTCGGGAAATATGGAATCCCAGCTCAGGATGGCGAAGAGGCCGACTACCAGCATCGTGGTAGCGATCATGAAGTGGACGCCGCTCCATTCTGCGACCAGGCCCGCGCCTGCGACGCCTGCTCCGATGCATAGTCCGATGCTGATGAATATCAGAAGGGCGGCGAACTGTCCAAACAGCTTTCCCATGTCGCCTTTCGCGTCGGCGGAGAGGAGTTCGATATCCACCATGCGAAAGAGGAACTGGCGATAGAGGACGCGAAACTGATTGTCTTGCATGTTATGCCTCAATCAGATCTGCGATTTCGCGCGACATCGCTCCGGTGTCCTGCTCAACTGCGAGTTGCGAAAAGATTTTTTCGAGCGTCGGCAACGCCATCAGATTTCGCAGGTTTTCGATGGAGTCGTCGGCGACGAGTTTGCCGCGATGCAGTATAACGACGCGCGATGAGACGCGCTCCACGGTTTCGAGCTCGTGCGAACTGAAGAGGATGACCTTGCCGCGCGCGGCCAGTTCCTGGATCAGGCTGCGGAGGACGAGGCCTGTGCCTACGTCGAGGCCGGAGAACGGTTCGTCGAGCAGGATCAGGTCGGGATTGTGCAACAGAGCGGCGGACAGCAGCACTTTCTGTCGCATGCCCTTCGAATAAGACGAAACGGGCACATGACGATCTCCGTGGAGGGCGAAGAGGCGCAGCAGTCCGTCGATTTTGGCTGCGGTTGGCTTATCGGGCAGGGCGCGCAGTTGCCCGACCATGACCAGGTATTCGAGTCCGGTCAGATGTCCGTAGAGATGCGGTTCTTCGGGTACGTAGCCGATGCGCTGCTTCCATGCGATGAGGTCGCGCTGGATGGGGACGCCATCGAAGAGAATTTCGCCAGAGGTCATTTCGAGCAGGCCGGTGATCATCTTCATGGTAGTGGATTTGCCGGAGCCGTTGGGTCCCAGGTAGCCGGTCACTTCTCCGGCACGGGCGCAGAATGAGACGCGGTCGACTGCAAGGGTTCCGATAAAACGCTTGGTTACATCGCGCAGTTCGAGCATTTAGGCTTTCTCCTGTTGCGCAGGGCGCGTCAGGCTCGCCAGTGCGATGGCAAGGGTCATAAGGACCGCGGTCACTCGTGGCAGCCGGGGTACGTGGAGTACCCAGATGTTGATTCCGGTGGCGCACGGCATAATCGTGGCGATTAACAGCGCCGCATGGAAGCGATACTTCGGTATCAGCAGTCCGATCGCTCCCGTGATTTCGAGAATGCCGGTTACGTAGCGAAACCATTGTCCGAAGCCGATCATTTCGAACTCCCTCACGGCGGCGGAAATGCCAGACAGTTTCATACTGCCGATGGGTACGAACAGGAGCGCGAGCAGAGCGGCCAGAATCCAGCCTGCGATTTTTCTCATTGGTCAGCCTCAGTACCCTATGTAGCATTCTACTGTCGCTCTGTCAAGTAGAATGCTACATAGGTATAATGCAGGCATGGCGAGCGAACTGAAACTGTCCCACACCTCGGCGATGATCCTCAAGGCGATCGATTCCGGCCACGTTTATGGCTTCGGCGTGATGGAGGTGACGGGGCTGCCGAGCGGCACGGTTTATCCGGCGATGCGGCGGCTGGAGCGCGACAGCCTGATCCGGTCGCGCTGGGAGAAACAGGCAATCGCTGACGCCGAACAGCGGCCGCCACGGAAATATTACACGCTTACGACATCCGGCCGGGCGACGCTCGAAGCTTCCCAGAAAAGATATCCCCTGCTTGCGAATTTGATTCCTGCGAACGCCGGAGAGAAAGCATGAATCCGGCAACGCTGCATTTCGCGATGCTGAGAAGTGCGGCGATATTGGTGCCGGCTGCGCAACGCGCGGACTGGCTGGCGGAGTGGCGCTCCGAGCTATGGCATATCCGGCGCGATCCTCATGGGGTGAATCTCACCGCTTTCTGCATGGGCGCGTTCCGGGACGCACTATGGCTCTGGCGCGACGACCCTTGTCCGGATCGCTTTTCGCTTTCGGCAGAATCGCCCGGCCTATGTCTGGCGTGGCTCGCGGCGCTGGGTGTTGCGTGCTTGGGTTTGGGCCTTCTGCTGCCGGCCGTGCGGATTGTCTTGCTTTCTTCTCTGTATCCGCGAAATCTGGTAATGCTCAATCCCGCGTGGGACGGAGATCCTGCAATCGCCGATGGCTTTTTCGCTCCGTATCCTTCCGTTGCGCGAAAGTCGTTTGAATCGCTGAAGGCGACGGAAGGAAATCAGTTTACCGGTCTCGCATTCTACGTGCCTGCGAATCTTCCAGTGGCAACGCCAGGAGGAAAGCGAACCCTCCACCTTGCGAGAACTACTCCGGAACTGTTCCACCTTTTGAATATTCCCGTGCCGCGGGCGCGCGCGGGAACACCCATGCTGGTGCTGACCAGAAGTGCGTGGCATAAGTACTTTCAGGGAGATCGGCAGGACGTAACGGCCGTCGTTTCCGACGACCTGTGGCGTCTTCCCGCCAGGGTGGACGGATGGCTGCTGGAGGACGCATCGGCGCTGCCGGCGAGTACCAAGGGTTTCGTGCTGGGACGTCTGCGTTTCGACACTCTGCGCAACAGCCAGTTCCATTACATCCGGCTGGCCGATCGACCGTACTGTTGTTATGGGGCAGTCCTCCCGATGTTCGTGTTTTCGTGTGCTCTCTTCGCGGTCATGACCTTCGGTTCGTCCGGAGGCGACATGCGGACGATGGGAGCGACGGGCCTGCGCCGAGCGCTGTTTCTCGCCGCGAAGATTCTGCTGGTTCTGCCGATCGTCGCGTTCGGAGCGCTGGATTTGGGGAGTGTCGGCGGCTCCGTGACGCCGTTGTACTTAGACGTGGCATTGTTTGGAAGCTTCCTGGCCACACGCTGGATCATTGCCGATCAACGCGGCCGCTGCCCCGTCTGTCTGCGGTTGCTGGCTCATCCTGTGCGCATCGGCGAATCCTCGCGCATCCTCTTGGAGTGGCATGGTACGGAACTGATGTGCGACCGTGGGCATGGATTGCTTTACGTGCCAGAGTGGCCGGCCATCTGGTCGGGGCGTAACCGATGGCTCGACCTGGGGAGCTCGTGGAGCGGACTATTTCACTGAAGATCGCCCTGCCGGCAGTGGCGAGCCACGACATGCCAGTGACACAAATCTCAATAAATCGTAACTCACACATTATCAGCATTCTGCCGCCGTTTCGCCCCTTCAGCCCACCTCGATTTCTTGATATACTGCGGTACAGTCGAATCGGACATATGACGATGCTCAGGAATTCGACAATTCCGGCAACGGGCCGCCGGCAAAAAATAAAAAATGCCACACGAACCCACGGATCTCCAACAAAACACACGATCAACCACGAAATGTTGATCCCATTCCGATCCCACCAATACCCATTCTCATCCCATTTATGGGCTCAGGAACCAATGTTTCCCGCCCGCGTGAACCCATTTCAGGCCACTTCCACCGGCCACAGCGCCAGAGCCCCATCCCCGCCTCGGCAATCCTTTGAGAACGCCTAAGTTCCTGCTAAAATAACTACTTAATCCCAACACAACATGGCAGATCAGGATAATCCCGTACAGGGTCCACCACCGCCCCCAGAACCCCGCGAACCGCGCAAGGCCGCTAACCCCGGCGGCGGCATTATGGTGCCCGTCAATATCGAAGACGAGATGAAGCGTTCGTACCTCGATTACGCGATGAGCGTGATTGTGGGGCGCGCGCTGCCCGACGTCCGCGACGGTCTGAAACCCGTGCATCGCCGCATTCTTTTCGGCATGAACGAGATGGGTCTGACGTCAAACCGGCCTACGCGCAAGTGCGCCAAGATTGTCGGCGAAGTGCTGGGTAAATTCCATCCTCACGGCGATGCGCCCGTTTACGATTCTTTGGTCCGGATGGCGCAGCCGTTCTCCATGCGCTATCCGCTGGTGGACGGGCAGGGTAATTTCGGGTCCGTGGATGGCGATCCGCCGGCGGCGATGCGATACACGGAAGCGCGGCTCTCGAAGATCGCCGGCGCGCTGCTCGAAGACATCGACAAAGAGACGGTCGATTTCCGCCCTAACTACGACGAGAGCGAAGTAGAGCCGGATGTACTGCCGACGCGCGTTCCGAATCTGCTGGTGAATGGTTCGGAAGGTATCGCGGTTGGCATGGCGACGCGCATCCCGCCGCATAATCTGACGGAAATTGTGGAGGCCACAATCCTGCTGATCCGGCATCCGGAGACGCAACTGCCGAAGATTCTGGAAATCGTGCAGGGGCCGGATTTTCCCACGGGCGCTTTCATTCTGGGCCGCCAGGGCATTATCGACGCCTATACGAAGGGCCGCGGGTCGCTCAAGATTCGCGCCAAGGCGTTTATCGAAAAGATGGGCAAGGGCGACCGCGAACAGATCGTGGTCACGGAGATTCCGTATCAGGTCAACAAGTCGCGGCTGATTGAAAACGCCGCGGCACTGGTGAACGAGAAGCGCCTCGAAGGCATTTCGGAAATTCGCGATGAGAGCGACCGCGATGGCATGCGCATCGTTTTCGAACTGAAGCGCGGCGAACAGGCCGAGGTCATTCTCAACAACCTGTACAAAAACACGCAGCTGCAGATCAGTTTCGGCATTATCAATCTGTCGATTGTGCACGGTCAGCCGCGCGAGCTGAGCCTGATCCAGACGATCAAGTATTTCATCGAGCATCGCGCCGATGTGGTGCGGCGGCGCACCGATTACGAATTGCGCAAGGCGCGCGAGCGTGAGCATATTCTGCTTGGCTTCCGGCTGGCGCTGGATAATATCGACGAAGTGATCCGGCTGATCCGGGCGTCGAAATCGCCACGGGAAGCGCGCGAATCGCTGATTGAAGCGTCGGTGCGTTTCACGTTCAACGGCGTTTATCTGATGGCGGCGGGCGCGACGGAACCCCTGAAGCAACTGACCGAACGGCAGGCGCAGGCGATTATCGAACTCCAGTTACAGCGGCTGACCGGCATGGAGCAGGAGAAGATCGCCAACGAACTGGCCGATCTTCAGCGGCGCATCTCGGAGTATCTGGAGATCCTCGGCTCAGAGAAGGTTCTGCGGGACCTCATTATTAAGGAATTGCGGGAAGTCCAGAAGGAGTTCGGCGACGAGCGCCGCACGCAGATTATCGAAGACACGGGCGAGATCAATCTGGAAGATCTGGTCCAGGTGGAAGACGTGGCGGTGACGGTGACGCATGGCGGCTACCTGAAGCGCACCGCGGTAGACACGTACAGACGGCAGACCCGCGGCGGCAAAGGCCGCATCGGGATGGGCACGCGCAACGAGGATTTTGTGGAGTATTTCCTTGTGGCATCGACGCACGCCTACCTGCTGATCTTTACGAATAAGGGCCGGGTCTACTGGCTCAAAATCTATGAGATCCCGGACGCGGGCACCGTGGGCAAGGGCAAGCACATCAGCAACCTGATTAATCTGCAGCCGGACGAAACGGTGAAGGCGTTCCTGCCGGTGAAGAGTTTTGTTTCCGATCAGTACGTGGTGATGGTGACGAAGTTTGGCGTGATCAAGAAGTGCGAGCTGACCGAGTTCGATAATCCAATGTCGCGCGGCATTATTGCGCTCGGCGTGGACGACGGCGACGAACTGATCGCGGCGCGGCTGACTTCGGGCAAGGATTACATCTTCCTCGGCTCGCATGACGGGCAGGCGATCCGGTTCCAGGAAGACAAGGTTCGTGCGATGGGACGTCCGGCCCGTGGCGTGCGGGGCATGGACCTGGCTGCGGAAGACTTTATTGTCGGGGCGGAAGTCATCGTGGAAGGCGGGCTGATCCTGTCGATCTCGGAACATGGATATGGCAAGCGAACCAAGGTGGAGGATTACCGGCTGACCAATCGCGGCGTGAAGGGCGTCATCAACATGAAGACGACCAAGAAGACCGGCAAGGTAGTGGGGATTCTTTCGGTGAAGGAAGATTCCGAACTGATGATTGTGTCGCGCGAAGGCAAGATGATTCGCATCGATTCGGGCGAAATCCGGCAGGCGGGACGGTCGACGCAGGGCGTCCGTCTGGTGAGGATGGAAGAGGTGGATAGCGTAGCGGCTGCCTGTCTGATTCCGGAATCCGAAGCGAAGGACGATAAGGGCGACGACGGCAACGTGACGCTGCAGTAGCGGGCGGTTATGAGAGCGAAGCAAGAGCGGCTGATTGCGGAATTGCGGGGCATGGGCCGCGTGATTGTGGCTTATTCGGGAGGCGCGGATTCGGCCTACCTGGCATGGGCGGCGCAGCAGGCGCTGGGCGACGACGCGATTGCGGTGACTGCGGATTCGGCGTCGATTCCGGAGTCGCATAAGCGCGACGCGGAGGCTTTCGCGCTGCAATTCGGAATTCGCCATGAATATGTGGCGACGAACGAGTTCGATAATCCCGATTACGCGAAGAACGGGCCGGACCGCTGCTTCCACTGCAAGGACGAACTGTTCGCGGTGCTGGAGGAATTCGGCCGCGCGCGCGGGATTTCGCACATCGTTTACGGCGTGAACAAAGACGACCTGGGAGATTATCGTCCCGGCCAGCGCGCCGCAAAACTGCACGATGTGGAAGCGCCTCTGGTGACGGCCGGTCTGACGAAGCCGGAGATTCGCGAGCTTTCGCGTGCCGCGGGCCTGCCGACGTGGGACCGCCCCGCTGCCGCGTGTTTGAGTTCGCGTATACCGTACGGCACGCCGGTCACGATTCAGAATGTGAAGCAGGTGGAACTCGGCGAAGAGGAAATGAAAGCGCTGGGCTTCCGCCAGTTCCGCACGAGATTTCACGGCGAGATGGTGCGGATTGAAATCGCACGCGAGGAATTGCCGCTGGCGATGACGATCGAGATGGCGGACCG
>Ga0302140_10002512_pt1 | contig 23803 bp, 12 predicted proteins | sample I_Bog_E1_1_FD_202095 | JGI IMG/M metagenome (GOLD analysis project Ga0302140, IMG submission 202095) | Peat permafrost microbial communities from Stordalen Mire near Abisko, Sweden - I_Bog_E1_1 | ecosystem: Environmental > Terrestrial > Soil > Wetlands > Peat | place: Sweden: Abisko, Stordalen... | reverse complement strand
GCGCCACGAAAGGCGATCCATGCCCGGCAAGAAAAGTCTCAGCAACCGTCTTCTTCTCGACATTCTTGCCCTGCGTAGCCGAGCCAAAGACGTTCATATCGTTGCCACCCAGCATTGGTGTCGAGTCAGAATTCTGCCCGCCTGTATTGGAGTAGACCTGCGTATCCAGCATCAACACCTTGACGTTTGGCCGGTTCTGCAGGATGACCTTGCTGGTGTTCTGATAACCGATGTCGCCAATGCCGCCATCGCCGCCAACCACCCAGACCTTGGGCAGTTCAACGATTTCCAGATCGGTCATCGTCGCATCCGTGAAGTGCGTGAATTCGTAATACTCACGAGGAGAAATTACATTCTCTTCACGAGTCAGAATCGCATCCGTCAACCGCTCTGGAATGACCGAGCGGCGAGCATGGTCCACGATGAAGCTCTCGCCCATCAGCCAGCCCACAGTCACACCATCCTGGAACAGCGAATTCATCCATGGGTAAGGATGTGGATTGTTCGGCGCAGTCGAACCATACACCGTATTGCAGCCAGTGTGGGCAGCCATCGCCATCACGCTCATGCCATTCGCAAGTCGTCCATCGATTGGTTGCAGGCTCTTGTGATTGAATGCCTCGGTCAGAAGAATTGCAGCTAATGCATCCACAATCTGCTGATCCGTGATCGGGCCATTCGCCGCTTCATAGGCAGCGATGCGCGACTTTGTATCCTCAGTATTCTCGCCGCCCAGTCCAAGAATCAGGTGAGCCATCAACTGCTTCAACAGCGCATATTCTTCCGGATTCCGCTCAGCCAGTGCAGCTAGCTTCGCAGGTCCGGTCTTCTCCAATTCGCCAGCCTTGGTCACAAGACGGTCGCTCTTGGTGTGATACACGGGCCGCATGTAAGCCTCGGTCACCGCGGCAATCGCACGCAGAACGCTCTTCTCGCCGCAACCAGCGCAGGCTCCATCACCGGAGACGAGGGCGTCGTAGTTGCTGCGAACCATCAACAGGTTGCGAAGCGTGGCAGTTTTAGAATCTGCAGGCGAAGCAGCATTGAACAAGCCAAGGAACTTCTGCGAAGTATCAGGCAGCAGATCAAGGAATGCGGTACCAGTCTCGTGTTCTGCATTGACGGCTTCAGTCTCAGGAACCATGCGTAGTGCATCGTGGTCACCACAAGCTGTAACGCATGCGCCACAGCCCTTGCACAGATCTGAAACGAAGATAGAGAATACGCCGCCGGAACCAGCCTTCTTACGCTCCGGTGAAGAGAAGATCGCATTGACCTTGGTGTAAGCCAGCGGAACCTGCGAAATAATCTTCGCAAACTCAGACTTTGACTTGTCACTGAAGCCGCCATCTTCCGCGCTGATGGTCTCGGTAACGTTCAGCAGAATCTCCGGCATCGGGATCGTCAGCTTCTTGGCGACAGCTTCATTCATCGCCGTACGAGCCATCGTTTCTATTTTGGGCACCAATGAGAGCAACTTGGCGCGATCGCCAAAGTCAGTTACATAGCGCATGACTGCAGTACGAAGAACCGTGTCCAGCTCCTGCGAAGTGTTCGGCAGCGCAGTATCGGGGCAAGCTGCAATGCACTCCATGCACTGTGTGCAGTTCTCTGGAATATAGAGCGGAGTTTCGCGCCGGGCCACGTACTTTGACGCCGTATCGCCAGTAGCAGCCGCGATCATGCCCAAAGCAGAGAGCGGTGTTGCCGGCTGATCGTATCCATAGTTCGACCGGAACTCCTGGTCGAACGTGGAAAGCAGATTGATGGGTGCGCGCTGGGCCTGCCCAGCCGGTAGAGCATGGGAACGGCATCCGCTTCCGCAGCTTGCGCCGGTTTCAGCTTCGACGAGCACTGGCAACAGCGCTGCACCACGAAGGCTGGAGCGATCCGGCGCGGATAGTTCCCCGATGTTGATCTCTGTCACCAGTTCAAAGCCCTTGGTCATGACTTCCATGTTCGACTGCACAACAGCATCACCGAGTTTGCCAAACTTCTTGACGTACTGCTTGTAGACAACCTCACGATACTTGTCCTGATCGATGCCAAACTCCTCAAGCAGAGGCGAAACAGCAAAGAATGCTCCCAGGAAGGCATTACCCTGCATACGCAGTTGCAAATCGGCACGATCTGTAGCTTCACGCGCAATCTTGAATCCAGGTAGGGTGAATACGCGAATCTTCATATCGACGATCTGCTTACGAGCCCACTGTGGCAACCGCTCCCAGGCCTGCTCGCCAGTTTCTTCGGATTCCCAAACCAGGCTTCCGCCTTCTGCCATTCCGTCCAGCGGATTGCAGTGGGTAAAGGCCTTCGGATCGCAACAGAGAACGACATTGACATGCCGCAAATCACAGTTCACGCGAATTCGATCTTTCGCGGCGACCATGAAGTAGCTGGTCGGCGCGCCCTTCTTTTCTGAACCGTATTTTGGATTCGCGCTTACGTGAATGATCTCCTTGGGATTGCCCAAGTCATCAACAATCCCATCGCGATCGAAGAGAAGATCGTTCAAGTCACCGATTATTGCGCCCAGATTCTTGCCTGTGGTGATTGCGCCCCATCCGCCGATGGAGTGGAAACGAACTGCAACCGCGCCGTCAGGCAGCAGGGAAGGAGTCTCGGTTGAGTTCACGCTATACGGGTGATCGATGCCCAAGACGATGAACGAGGCACCGTCGGCAGCCGTCTTGCCATCCTTGCGCGCTCGTCCAGCGGCGGCATATTCATAGGCTGCAATGATGTGCTCGGGACGGAAGTCGCGCGAACCTAATCCGTAAGTTCCGGAGAAAATCTTCGGCATCTCTGTTGAGGTCATCGCAGGCAGCGATTCTTCACTGGGGTGGCTTGCGTACAGCATAGCGCCCTGCACGGCTTTATTCAGAGCCGTGCGAATATCACGTCCCAAAGGATTGTCACCGGACATTGCTTCATCTGTGCGCTCGAGGATGATAACGTTCTTCTTGCCTTTGAGCGCCTTCACGATGGCTGCTTCAGGGAAAGGCCGAATTACGTTCACGTGGATGGATCCAACGGATGCGCCACGCGTCTCGCGCAGATAGTCAACTGCGGCTTCGATATTCTCTGCGGCAGAGCCAAGCGAAACAAAGACGGTTTCTGCATCGTCGCATTTGTATTCCGAGAGCAGACCGTAGACTCGGCCCGTTAGTTCGCCGAAATCCTTATATGCCGCTTCCAGCATTTCGAGGATGGGTTCAGCGAAGTTGTTCCTTCGCGCCACGATTCCCTGCATGTAGTGTTCTTGATTCTGTACCGGCCCGAGCAGCAGGGGATTCGCCAGATCGATCATGGCGGGGACCCTGCGACGCTTCGGTCCGAAGAGTGTCCGCTGAGCTTCTGTCGGCGTGTCGATCAGATCCTCTGGCGCACCGAGGTACTCGCGAATCAAGTCGGATTCGTGCTTGTAAAAAGTCCGCTCAAGATGGGAGGTGAGGAAGCCGTCCTGAATATTCATGCCGGGAGTCAGGCTTAGTTCGGTGACGCGACGCAAAATGAGCGCCTGGTCGGCAGCCTGTTGCGCATCCTTGCCGAAAATCATGATCCAACCGGTGTCGAGAGCGCCATAAATATCGTCATGGCCGCAATGCACATTCAGCGCATGCTTGGTCAATGCGCGGGCGCCAACTTCGAGAACCATAGTGGAGCACTTACCGGGCGCGTGATAATACTGCTCAACGCCGTAGACGATTCCTTGGCCTGAGGTGAAATTGACGACGCGTTTACCGCATACGGAGTGGGCGATGGCGCCCCCTTGTGCAGCGTGCTCGCCCTCGGTCTCGATTGCGATGGTGTTGTGGCCGAAGACATTCAGATTGCCTTCCGCATAGGCCTGCTGGAAAAGCTCCCCACCCTCGGTCGAGGGGGTGATGGGATAGAACACACCCGCATCGGCAATGCGTGTTTCTGTGTGATACGCAATGAGTTGGTTGCCGTTAGCGGTAATGCGAATGCCGGGGTAGCGTGCCCCTTTGCGTGCATCAGTTGTCATGGTTCTCTCCCTGGAGCGTGCGTGTGGGTTACCTGAATTTCTCGAACTGTGGGCCTTGAATCTCGACACAACATCAGGAATCTATAAGGTCACACCGTGCATGGGATTGTAATTCCCGCACAGGAGCTGCAGCAAATTGCCGTGTTACCTGTTGGGATTGGCTTTTTCTGCCGGCTTTTTTGAACATTTCGATACATCCGGAAGCGACGAAATCCATAGGACTTACCGGCAGGAAAGTAAGTGGGTGACAGGCAAAGAATTCCTGCATCCAATACTCTCAAAGGGACATGATGATCTCCAAAGTTCATACTGCTGCCAAGGTCGTACTCCTTATTGTCTCGCTCTCTTACGGTCACCGCTTATTCGCTGCTACTCCAGTGGCGGGTGCCGTTGGTGCACAGACTGGAGCTTTCGCCACTTCGCTCTCCAGTGCCAGTTTTGATCCGGCGTCCGCAGCGGAGTGGGTTGACGGATCGGAGCGGCCGCTGGCGAATCCGAATGCGCTTAAGCAGCTTCTGTGGACTCAGAGTGCCGGCCCGTCGACGGGTCCGCTGAAGTTCGGGGTTTCAAATCAGCCTGGTGCCCGGTATTTACGTCTCGGGTTTACGGGCGCACTCCCGGTTGGTTCGATCCTGGTTCGGGGTGGGGACGTGGTCAGTGTGTTGCGTCCGGGAGCGTCTTACCCAGGTAATCTTGCCGACGAAAGCCAGTGGATTCCAGCGCAGCGATTAGTGGAGCAGCAGCCGTCGAAGGACGAGGTAGGACCGGGCGACTTTGCTCTCTGGAGTCTACCCAGCGTTACCAGCACCCGCGCCATTCGATTTACGCATGTAGCTAAGCAGACTGATCCGAGCTACGAGGGCGTTCTAGGGGGCGTCTATCTGCTCTCCAACAGACTGGTGAATCTCGCTCCGCAGGCGATTGCTACTGCCAGCACAAATAATGGGAAGGCTCCGCTGCTGATCGATGAGCAGTACAACGGATGGCATTTGTGGGATAACGGACCAGAGTATCACCACACTGTCTCGGCATCCGCTCCGGAGTGGATCGTGCTTAGCTGGCCGAAGACTGTTTCGCTGAGCGGTTTGGCGGCACTCTGGGCAGGGTTTGATGCAGCGGATGTGCAGGCGTTCCAGGGACCGGACGGCATAGCTCCTCAGGGTGCGTCGGAATCCGACTGGCACGTTGTCGGCCAGCCTTACAGCTTTCGAAGTCAATATCCAAGAGGGCTTGGCGTGGATTGGATGGACTTTGGCAAGACCATTCAAACACGCGCTGTTCGGCTGCGCATGACCCAATCCACGGATGAGTCGCATCCTCACCTCAAGGGCCTGACGCATGATGGTACGCGTGTATGGCTCGGTGAATTGATGGCCTTGAGCCCATTGGGTTCTGCTGATCTAGATGCCTCTGTATTGCCGATGTCTGTCAATGTTGCTTCCGGCCCTCATCCGCCTATCCCGGTAAAGTTCAGCCTTGACGTGCAGGGTTACGTGACGCTGGTCATAGAGGACGCGAAAGGTAATCGTGTACGCAATCTGATTTCAAATACGTGGTTTGAAGCAGGTCCGCAAACGGTTTGGTGGGATGGTACTGACGACCTGGAGCGAAATCCTGATGCGGCGGCTCACGGCGTGTATCTGATACCGACTCATTTCGTGGCCCCTGGACGCTACCAGGTGCGCGGTCTTTACCACAAGGCGATCGATGTTCATTTTGAGTTCTCGGTATATACCGGCGGCCATACAGCCTGGGAGACTGCGGATGGCAAAGGTGGATGGCTCACGAATCACACTCCGCCTTCGGCGGCTCTTTTTCTGCCTGCGGATAAATCTCCTGGTGGAAAGCCGCTGGTCTACTTGGGCAGTTATGTAAGTGAAGGCGGTTCTGGTCTTGCGTGGGTAGATCTGGACGGCAACAAGCAGGGTGGGCGGGGATGGGTTGGGGGCTCATGGACGGCCGCGCCATTTCTTGCTCGGGATGCTGGTTCCCATGGCGACCCCGCTGTTTATGCCTACGTTGGTGCTTCCTGGCGTGACGAAGCGACTAAAGCTACTAACTACAGCAAGGGTCTGGTGCGAATTACCGCTTTAACGACACACGGAGACAAATCGGTCATTGTCTATAACCTCAATCCCGGTGAGAAACTCGACCGCGACGAGACAGGCAAAGCAAACTGGATGACGCAGATGGACGGACTAGCGGTTCACGATAATTTACTGGTGATTAGTCTCAACCGGATGAGCCAACTGCTGTTTGTCGAGGCTGTGTCTGGCAAGCCGCTTGGGACCACTCCGGTGGATAATCCGCGTGGCGTGGCATTTGATTCGCAGGGACGGTTGCTTGTTCTTTCTGGCAAGGCGCTATTGCGCTATACGCTGCCGAAAGACGCAATACAGTTACAGCCTGGACAGATTGCAAAACCAGAGACCTTGATCTCGGCGGGTCTTGAAGATCCAGAGGGTGTCACTGTCGCAGGGGCCGGTGATGCAGAGGAGAGTATCTTTGTCAGCGATCGAGGCAATTCTAACCAGGTGAAGGTCTTCTCCGAGTCGGGCAAAATGTTGCGTGCCATCGGTCACGCTGGGCCATTGCAGGTTGGGCGATATGACGAGCAGCACATGAACAATCCCAAAGGAATGGCGATCGATAGCAATAACCATCTCTGGGTAACTGAAGAAGATTTTCAACCTAAGCGCGTCAGCCTCTGGACTCTCGATGGCAAGTTTCTGAAAGCCTTCTACGGCCCATCCGAATATGGTGGTGGCGGCTCGATCGATCCGACTGACAAGACACTTTTCTACTATCACGCAATGCAATTCAAGCTGGACTGGAAGGCTGGCAACTACTCGCTGGATTCAATCTTGTACCGGCCCACGAAGGATGACCTGGTCCTTCCTAAATTTGGTGCGCCTACGACGGTTGTGTATCACGGCCAACATCGCTACTTCACCAACTGCTACATGGACTACGGAACGAACGGCGTCAGCATCGCCACGCTCTTCCTTGAGAAGGGTGGAACGATTCATCCGGTAGCCGCAGTGGGTCGCGCAAATGACTGGAGCATTTTTCAGGCGGACGCGTTCAAGGCTCTTTGGCCCAAGGGAACGGATTACTCCGACCGCAGGCCAGATAATGCTGTGCAGTTCTCATGGTCGGATACCAACATGGATGGCAAAGTGGAGCCTGAGGAAGTGACATTCTTCAAGACCTCCACTGGATCAATTACTGTCATGCCGGATCTTTCCATGGTAGATGCTTTTGTGGATGGAAAGGCTGTGCGTTATGTACCCAGTGTCAGCAGGGATGGGCGGCCTAGCTATGACATCCAAAATGGACAAGTGATCGTGGATGGCGTACAGAGACCGAAGTCAGACGGTGGAGGCCAGGCGCTCTATTCGCCGCAGAATATCGTACTGAGCACGGCGCCGCTTCCATTTGCGGGAGAGAGTGTAGGAGGTGTTGACCTGCAAGGCCATCGCTGGAGCTATCCAAGTCTGTGGCCAGGCCTGCACGCCTCCCATAGCGCTCCTGTACCGGATCATCCTGGCGAGTTGATAGGTACTACGCGCCTCCTTGGAGACTTCATTCATCCTTCATCTGAGGACGTCGGCCCGATATGGGGAATTAACAGCAACATGGGCGATATGTATCTGTTCACTGCGGATGGTTTCTTTATCACGCAGCTATTCCAGGATTCGAGAGTAGGCAAGCTATGGGCGATGCCCGATCCTAAGCGCAACATGCTGCTCAACGATCTCTCATTACATGATGAGAACTTTTTCCCCTCCCTAACGCAGACGCCGGATGGTAAAGTCTACGTCGTTGACGGAGGCCGTACGAGTATTGTGCGGGTCGACGGTCTGGATACCATGCGCAGGTTACCCTCGACGCCACTCAATTTGAGTGCGACGCAGTTGCAGGAGGCGCAGAAGTTCCAGACGGAGCACGAATTAGCTCGACAGCAGCAGACGGGTGCCAAGTCGTTGGAGGTTAAGGTAATTTCGGGAGCGACGCCGTCGATCGGTGATCTTGCAAGCAGCTGGAAATCGGCGAAGTGGGCGACTGTAGATCGCCGTATTACGCAAGTTGGCTGGAATGCAAATCCCGATGTAGTCGAGGCTGCGGTTGAGGTGGTAGGAGACAGGCTATTTGCTTCGTTCCACACAGGCGATCCGAAGCTGCTTGAGAATGCTGACGACGTGGCGAATGCGCCATTCAAGACGGGGGGAGCGCTTGATCTTATGATTGGCGTAAATCCTACTGCTAATACTCAGCGCCAGAATCCTGTTGAAGGAGACGTTCGCTTGCTGGTCTACCAAGTCGAGGGTAAGACAAAAGCCATGCTCTATCGCGCCATTGTTCCTGGCACAAGGACTCCAGTACCATTCTCTTCTCCGTCGCGAACGATCACGCTGGACCAGGTCGAGGACGTGAGCACGCTGGTCGAGCTTTCAGTTGACGGCGGTAATTACACTTTCTCGGTACCGCTGAAAACGCTTGGCCTCAAACCCACCAACGGTGAAAAGATCAAGGCCGATATCGGAATCCTACGCGGAAATGGGAGCCAAACTGTTCAGCGTGTTTACTGGAACAATAAGGCAACTGGAATCACATCGGACGTCCCCAGTGAGGCAGAACTCGTCCCCGGTTTGTGGGGCGATTGGGTGTTTCAGTGTCCCCGTTAGGCGGAGATCTGATTGTCTACAGGTCACAAAAGGAGCTAATCACCGACTCATGAAATCTCAAACTCAGATCCCAGCGTAGTTACTATAGCGGATTTTGAGATTTCGCAAGGTGGCCATCCTGAGCGTTTTTGGTCAGACTTTCCTGAAGGCAACGTTTAACGTGAAATAGTTTGTGAACTACCGTCTTCCCCGCGCAACACTGTGGGAATGCGCCAACAACTTCCAGATGCTCTCAAGTCAAAATTAAAAGCGAGCAATTGCGATGGCTACCTCCCCTTCGATCCAAGTACGTGTAAACCCGGTTTCTGTGATGTTGGAGTGGTTCGGAGAATTGGGTATATTCGTCAAGCAGGTTCTCAAGGCCGCTTTCTCTCTTCCTTTTGAAATGTCTGAGTTTGTACGGCAACTAGACGAGGTAGGTGCCAGATCTCTACCTCTCGTAGCTCTTGCGGGATCTGCAATCGGCGTAGTGCTTGCCCTGGAGGCTCGCTACAGCCTGGTTCGCTTTGGAGCTAAGTCTCTGCTACCTACAACGATTGTTTTTGCGGTCGTTACGGAAATGAGTCCTATCATCACTGGACTCGTTGTGAGTGGTCGCGTAGGCGCGGGAATTGGTGCTGAGTTAGCAGCGATGAAAGTAACCGAGCAGATCGATGCCATTGAAGCGAGTGCCGTTGACCCATATAAGCTTCTTGCCGTCACAAGGATTGCAGCATGTATCATCGCGCTTCCGCTGCTCACCCTTGCGGCATCATTCTGCGGAGTCATGATGGGCTGGGTGACTGCGACGATCACGGAGCCGATTTCACTTGTACACTTCGTGAACAGTGGCTTCAACGGTGCGCAGTTCAAAGACTTTCTGGCGCCGACATTCAAGACTGGTGTTTACGGCATGATTATCGGCACGATCGCTTGCTTCCAAGGCATGCGCGCTAAGGGCGGAGCTGAGGGGGTTGGCAGCGCTGCAACTACTTCTGTTGTGCTGTCGTCTTTGTTCGTCATTCTGGCTGATGTCGTACTAGTGAAACTAATCATTCTGATCTTTCCGTAGAGGTTGAAGCGCGGTTCGAAGTATTGAGGGTTTGTCATGCAAGCAAAGATAGACAAGGTTGGCAAAGAGAACGCAATCGACAAGGATGCGAATCCTGCAATCGCTATTGTCGACGTGCATAAGTCCTTTGGAGCGCAAAAAGTGCTGGATGGGGTCTCATTCAATATCAATCGCGGGGAGACACTTGGGGTGTTAGGCCGCAGTGGCACTGGCAAGAGTGTTCTGCTGCGCATCATTGTTGGACTGCAAATTCCTGATGAGGGATCAGCCACTATTCTTGGGCAGAACATGGAAGAGGCTACGCCTGATCAACTGCGTGCTGTGCGGACGAAGATGGGATTTCTTTTTCAACATGCGGCTCTTTATGACTCGCTGACAGTTGAAGAGAATGTGGCCTTTCCGTTAGTTCATCATCGGTCCGATATTTCCAAGTCTGAGATGCGAGACAGGGTTGAGGCGCTGCTGAAAGAGGTAGGGCTGGAGGGACATATGAACAAGATGCCTTCCAATATCTCAGGTGGTATGCAGAAGCGTGTAGGGCTTGCGCGCGCACTCGCCCTTGATCCAGTGATTCTGATGTTGGATGAACCAACGGCGGGCCTCGATCCAATCGGCTCTGGTGAGATTGACGAATTGATTCTGAAGCTGCAGCAAGAGCATCAGATGGCGTCAATTGTTGTGACGCATGATCTGATCAGCGCTAAGAATATTTCGACGCGTATTGCGCTGTTGAACAAGGGAAAGATCGTGATTGAGGGAACATTCGCCGATCTGCAAGAGAGCAAGGAACCATTCGTCACAGAATTTCTGCATCGGGAGTCGTAGGAGAAATCATGTCAAGAACCGCACGATTAGGGCTATTCATACTTGGAACACTTGCTGTCCTTGTCCTAGGTATATTCATCATTGGGAGCAAGAAGTTTCTATTCACTCCGACATACTCTCTGCGGACGAAGTTCTCGGATGTGGCCGGTCTTCAGGCGGGCGCTGACGTTCTAATCGGCGGCGTTCATAGTGGGACTGTGCGTTCGATTGACCTTCCGACCAATCCTTCTGACCAAGTGACCGTATTGATGGAGTTGAATAATTCAACTCACACCATCGTCAAGCAGGATTCGGTTGCCTCAATTCAAACAGAAGGATTGCTGGGCAACGAATTCGTCGCCATCTCCTTTGGTTCTCAGGGCAAGGCTGATGTAAAGGATGGTCAAGTCATTGCAAGTATTCCTCCCTTGCAGATGGGGGCGCTGCTTGATAAGGCCAACGGCCTACTAACGACAAGCCAGACGGCGATGAATAACATTACAGCTGTCACTGCAAATCTCAAGTCTGTCAGTGCGAAGATTGATCATGGAGATGGCACAGCGGGCGCTCTTGTGAACGATCGAGCGCTATATAACAATCTTGAAGAGACGAGTGCCGAGGCGAAAAGCACGGTGGCTGCGGCGCAGACTGGTATCAACGATTTCCAGGACAACATGGAGGCGCTGAAGCATAACTTCCTGTTGCGTGGCTACTTCAAGAATCGCGGCTACGAAGACTCCAGCAATCTAGGTAGAGATGAGATCACCAATCTGCCGGATGCTGCTACCAGCAAAGAATTCACTTTCCCAGCAAAGAAGCTTTTTGACAAGCTGGATTCTGCAAAGCTAAAGGACGAAAAATCACTTAAGGCTGCTGGTGAAGCGCTTTCCAATGAAGACTTTGGTGTTGCTGTGATCGAGGTATCCGGCGGGGCGGTGGGCAATTCTGATGAAATGTCAAAGCTTTCTCAGGCACGATCCATGGTGCTGCGTGATTACCTAGTGCAGCATTACGGATTCGACGATACGAAGCTGAAGACTGTCTCTTTGGGTAAGAGAGCGGACTCTGGGACAAAAGCGGATTCAGGATCGAAGGATGACTGGGGTCAGGTGCGTATTCTGATCTATCCGTCCGGTACCGCCATTCCTGCTCTGAAATCGCCGACTCCAGATGCATCCAAAGGTGCTTCTGCAAAGGCTGATCAAAAGTAAGCGAATGACGATCACTCGGCGCTTGGTTTGTGGAGCGTTCTCGATAAAGCAGTGTGCGCTTGTGACCAGATTAACGTCTTTGAAAGATGCAAAGCTCAAGTCAGATGAGCCTTCCATGCATCTTTCTCTGCGCACTGGGCTAAGCCGGTCCACTTGAGATTCCTTTTTCTTAGCATCACTTGCTTTAGAAGGAATTACAAATGAAGATCGTAGCTATTGTTTTGGCTGGCGCATTTGCGTTGACAAGTACGAGCCTATTGGCAAACTCCGGGCGTGAAGACGCCGTTGATAGATTGCAGGCCGCAGCGGAAGTGATACATAGCATCATGGAAGCACCCGACAAGGGGATGCCTGATTCGGTCATCGACAATGCAAAGTGCATCATCGTCGTTCCTAATCTCATCAAGGGTGGTTTTGTCTTTGGTGGCAAACACGGACGAGGCGTTGCTACGTGTCGAACAGGAAGAGGCTGGAGCGCACCGGCTTTCATCTCAATCGGCGGGGGCAGTTGGGGCCTACAAATTGGGGTGCAAGAGGTTGATCTGGTCCTAGTGGTGATGAACGATCGCGGCGTGCAGCATCTGCTATCCAGCAAATTTGCATTGAGCGGAGAGGGTGCGATAGCTGCCGGCCCGGTGGGCCGCCAGGCAATTGCAGGAACGGATTGGAAGTTGAATAGCGAGATTCTCAGTTACTCCCGTACCAAGGGCCTGTTTGCCGGTCTCACCCTCGAGGGCGCAGTTGTTGAGCAGGATGCAGACTCAACTCGCGCTATTTATGGTCATGATGTTTCGTTTCGCAGGGTGCTCTCAGGGCGAGTTCCCGCACCGGCGGAGTCAGATGCATTCCTGAATGCGATTCGCGCTGCGGACGCTCAGTCACATCGCGCAAATCGGTAAGCTGCCTTTTTGTAGTAATTTGCTTCTCATAGTATGAGCTGTTTAAATTCAGCCTGCTGGTCGAGGGCTATACCCGGACTTCGGCCAGTAATTGCCTCATCAGAAAGGGAAAACTATGCCGTTGGTCCATGTACTACTGGTATTGATCGTGGTCGGTGTTTTACTTTGGCTCGTCAACCGCTACATTCCAATGCAATCGACGATCAAAGGGATCTTGAACGCAGTTGTGGTGATCGTTGTCGTGCTCTGGTTACTACAGGTTTTTGGGTTAATTTCTCAATTGACCGCCATTCGTGTTGGTCATTAGCGGCTAAAAATTCCGTACATGAAGCCAGCCCCGAGGGCGCGTGCAACCCAATATACGCACCCTCAGGGCTGTTCGTTTCAGGGCAGTTCGTATTGTTTGGCCTCTAGTTCGGCCCAACGTGCGTACAGCGAGTCTAGAGCAGTCTGCGAGGCTTCAATCTCCGCGATTGCCTGCTGGAGACGCACAGGATCGATGACGACGTCTGGCTGCTCAAGTATCGATCGCTTGGCCGCAACCAGTTCTTCGCCTTCCGCGATTCTGACCTCGATCGTTGCATAGTCACGCGCATCGAGATAGGAGAGCTTCTTTTTGCCAGGCTCTGAAGCGGACTGTGCCGCGTTTACCGGCTGCAACGCCGCGGCCGCGCGGGATGTAGTCCCTGCGGATCTAGCTGCGATTTGTTTTTGCTGGTATTGCCATTGGTCCCATTGGGAGTAATCTGCAAATCGCTCTGCATCGCCCATGCCATCAAGCCCGAGCACAACGTTGGAGATGCGATCAAGCATGTAGCGATCGTGAGTCACCAGTACGAGAGCGCCGGTGTATTCCAATAAGCTCTCTTCCAGAATCTCGAGGGTTGGAATATCGAGGTCGTTTGTAGGTTCGTCTAGGAGCAGGAGATCGGCGGGCTGCAGCATCAGATTGGCAATGAGTACACGGGCTCGTTCGCCACCGCTCAATCGCTCCACCGGCTGGTTGAGCTGCTCGCCCGTAAACAAGAAGCGTGAGGCCCAGGAAGCTACGTGAATAACTCGATCCTGATAGACGACTGAGTCGCTTTCTGGAGCCAGTGCCCTACGCAGGGTTACTTTTTCATTGAGCACACGGCTCTGGTCGAAGTAGACGATCCGCAGCATGTTCGCGAGCTTAATCTCGCCGGAGTCGGGTTTGGTCTGGCCAAGGAGCAGGCGCAACAGCGTCGTCTTTCCACTGCCATTGGGACCTACGAGGCCCACGCGCATTCCTGCGGTTATGTTGAAATTCAGGCCCTTGAGAAGGGTCTTTTCGCCGATGGTGTAGTGGACGTCCTTCAATTCAACGAGACGCTTTGTCTGACGCTCTGTTGCTGAAAAATCGATGCCGGCACTTGTAACCTGGCCACGGCCCTTCATTTCTTTTAGCTCGCCGATGAGTTCGTTGGCACTGCCTATGCGGGCCTTGCTCTTGGTGGTTCGCGCTTTTGGTCCGCGCCGCAACCACTCCATCTCACGCTTTACACGATTTTCGAGTGATTCCTGGCGCTTTGCCTGCGACTCCAAAAATGCTTCTTTCTGTTCAAGGAATTGGCTGTAATTGCCGTGGACGCGGAGCAGCCCCTCGGGATACTGCTTGTTCAACTCGACCATCTCGGTCGCGACGTTTTCCAGGAAATAACGATCGTGACTCACGACAACGCATGCAAAGGGAGCATTAGCGAGGAGTTCTTCGAGCCATTCAATGCCCGCGAGGTCAAGATGATTGGTGGGTTCGTCCAGGAGCAGTACATCGGGCTTCTGGGCCAGGGCTTGGGCAATCGAGAGCCGTTTCTTCCAACCGCCGGAGTAGGTCACGGCTTCGGTGTCAAAGTCTTCAAAGCCTGCTCTTCCGAGGGTTTCCGCAGTGCGTCCTTCCCACTCGCTTTCGTGCACGCCTGCCTGCTTGAGTGCGCGCTGTACAACGTCTCGAGCGCTCAGTCCCGACGGGAAATCGGAGACTTGTGCTACGTAGCTGAGTTTTGTGAGCTTTTTTCGGGCGACTTCACCGTCATCCGGTTCAATGACGCCTGCAAGTACTCCGAGCAAAGTGGATTTTCCTGAGCCGTTCGGACCGATGAGTCCGATTCTGTCGCCTTCGTCAACGACAAACCCAATTTCACGAAAGAGCGCGGTGGCCCCAAAGGACTTGGTCAGTCCCTGTCCATTTAATAATGTAGCCAATGTTTATTTGCTCTCTCTCAAGGAATTCCCGGTTCGCGCTTTGAAGTTGCGCGTACAGCAGCACAGAATCGGGCGTTATCTTTGATTCTACCTGTCAAACGAGTTTGAATGAGGATGGCGGCTGGTACGCTGTGGTTTCAAATGGGAGCAAGCCATGAAGACTGCGACTAAGTGTGGAGGCTTGAAGGTTCGAGTGAAAAAGAAGGGGCCGGAAATTACTCGACCCCTTGCGCTGAAAACTTGTTGGGCGGCCCGGTTGCTTTGGCAGCTAACCTGCGCCTTCATAAAAGCCTTGTCCCTGATACAGTGTTTGGGGAAGCCCAAGCGTTTCGTGGTTAACGAGATTTTCGGACATGAATGCACTTCTGTTGTCTTCAGACAGGTCGGGTCATCGTCCTGAAACTGCAGTTCTAGATTTCTCATTTTTTTATCAGCAGCTACAAGTTTGTCTATGTTGTTGAAAACGCAGAGAAGATTCGAATTTACTGACTTCCGGGTTGATCTGACGAACCGCTCTCTTTTGCGCGACGGACGCACAGTTTCGCTCAGTCCAAAGACATTTGACCTGTTGCTTTATTTTGTTCTTAATCCTCAGCGACTGGTTACCAAGGTTGAGTTGATGGGCGCGCTTTGGCACGATGCCCACGTCGAGGAGAGCAATCTCGGCCAGCATATCTTCTTGCTGCGAAAGGCGCTAACCGCCAGGCAGCCTGGGGAAAAGTTGATTGTCAGCGTTCCGGGGCACGGGTACCGGTTCACTGTGCCAGTTGTGAGCGTCGATGAGACTCCTTCGGAATCCGTTGCGATGCTGCAAGGTGTTGGTTCACACGCTGGGACTCCTTCGGCGGAGAGTCGACCCAGCTTTGCCCAGCCTGGAGCCGACGGTAGGTTTTTGATACGGGGGGATGTGTCTCCCGGCCACCCTCCTGAAGAGAATAAAAACGAGCCAGGGGACCTAGGCACTCCAACTGCTCACGGACGACTTGCAACGTTTCTCCGGCCTGGCCGACAGCTTTATATCCTGATTGGTTTCGTGCTGATTCTCACAATTGCTGGATGTTGGCTGGGTTTGCGGTCATTGCGGCATCCTCACACCGAGTCATTGCGTGTGGTGATCGACGATTTTGAAAATGATACAGGGGACCAGGATTTTGATCCCGCGATCAGAACTGCCTTCGGCATCGACCTTCGTCAATCTCCATATATTGATGTGGCGCCTCAGGCGGATGTGCGGGCTAAGTTATCAGATCTCAATGTCGCTCCAGACTCTCAGGTGAGTGCTCAGCTAGCGCGCCAGGCTTGCCAGCGGTTGAGCGGTCAGGCGTATATTACGGGGACTCTTCGCCGTTTTGCGGAGAAATATCTCGTTACTATCCAAGCGTTCGACTGTGCCAGCGGAAACAAGCTGGCAGGGAGCAAAGGAATCGCAAATACTGCGGATGGGCTGCTTGCAGTGACCGACAAAGTCGCTGCGGATATCCGCAAGCAACTTGGGGAGTCTGCCAAGTCGGTTGCGCGCTTCGATAAGCCTGTTTTTTCAGCACGGAGCGGGTCTCTTGAATCAGTCAAGGTGTATTCCGATGCGAGTCTCCTGGCTCTCGCCAATAAGCAGGAGGAATCGATTCCTTTGTTTCAGAGAGCCATAGAGCTTGATCCGCAATTTACGCTCGCTTATGCCGATCTGGGAGTGGTCTACGACAATCTCGGGGAAAAGGATCTGGCGTCTGCCAATCTGACCAAGGCTTACGAGATGCGGGATTCGGTAGATGAACCGGACAGGCTCTTTATCACTGCCGCGTTCAACGACCGTGTTACTCGCGATCTGCAAGCCAGCATTCGCAATGACAGGGCATGGGCCGAGGAATATCCGCGTAACCCTGCACCAATTGCTGATCTGGCTGATCTGCAGACCCAGAGTGGCAAGCCGGCGCTTGCCCTTGATCCGGTGAAGCGTGCCATCGATCTCAATCCTAACGACGGCCGGTCTTACATCGTTCTGGCCCGTGCTCAGATGCACCTTGGACGCTTTGAGGAAGCTGCGGCAACCTGCAATCAGGCTATTCAACGCCATATCGATGGACCCGAGGTTCACGGGTTTCTAATGCAAATTGCATACCTGCGACTGGATCAGTCTGCTATCGATGAACAGGTTGCGTGGGCCAAGGGTAAGCCTGCAGAACCATACATTCAGGCTCAACTTGGTCTCATGTACCTCGCTCTTGGCCGGGTCAAGGCTGCGCAATCCATTTTCAGTAATTTGATTGACAGCGCTCGTAAACATCCGATGAGCGAGCAAGCAAACGGGATCGCAGGTAGAATCCCGCGCGCGCAGGCTGAGCTTGGATACATCGAAACTGCTCGCTCCATACTATCGCGGTTCTCTGATGGGGGAAACTCTGCGGATATGGCGGTCGCTTTGGCTGAAGTTGGCGATACCGAACGCGCGGAGACTGCCGCGAAACAAGCATCCGACGCGCGGCCGTCCGATACCTTGTGGCAGGAATATCTGGCTCCCCAGGTCAGGGCAGCCGTAGCACTAAGTCATCATGATCTTGACGCCGCTCTTGCGGCTCTCGAGCCTGCATTGCCATACGATTTACGTTCTTTCGATGCAGTCTCAATGCGAGGCCTGGCTTATCTCGCTTCCAAACAGGGGCTTCGGGCAGAGACTGAGTTCCATAAGATTCTTGACCATCCCGGCGTCGAGCCGTTTTCCTACAACTATCCTCTGGCACAGCTTGGATTGGCGCGCGCCCTTGCGCAGGAAGGAAAGATTGTGGATGCAGGATTTGCCTACAAGATCGTGCTGTCCATCTGGAAAGACGCAGACTCAGACTTGCCGCGGCTCAGGGAAGCGAAGGCCGAGTATGCGAAGCTGAACGACACAACAACCGATGAACGCGCCCTGACCGCTAAGCCTGGCTTTAGCCATGCCGCTATAATGCGTGGCCAGGCGAAATCAAGCCAGTTCAAATCTAGCGTGGCAAAATCCAGTCCGTCAAAATCTACAAAAAGTAAGGCTACACACTATTTCTGAGCTGCTACGGTCTTCTTCTCTGGTACGGGCGTCTCTGCCGCGAAAGCGATTTTTGTCACAGGCGTCTCGACGATGGCTCCCGCGTTGGGAATCGCGCTGAGCTCGACTTTGCCTTCAGCAAGTCGCATCAAGAATTCCTGACTGCTGAATCCGGGAGTCTTACGACTGTCGCTGGCGCGGATATAGCTGCCGTCCTCCTTCATGAGTCGGGCCTTCGCGGTATCCGCCAGGTAAGCAGGCAAAATCTCGTCGTGAATGCGTGCCTTGGCTGCTTTATCGCGGACGGGGAATACTACTTCGCAGCGTTCGAATAGATTTCTCGGCATCCAGTCGGCGCTGCCGAGATAGATCTCCTCTTTTCCGCCATTCGCGAAATGAAAAATCCTGCTGTGTTCGAGAAATCGACCGACGATCGAGCGGACGCGAATATTTTCGCTTAGCCCTTTCACCCCCGGACGGAGGGTGCATACGCCGCGGATGATGAGATCAATTTCCACGCCAGCCTGGGATGCCGCATACATGGCTTCAATTACGGATGGCTCGAGGAGGGCGTTCATCTTGGCGACAATGCGAGCTGGCTTGCCAGCGGCTGCATGTTCGGTTTCTCGCCGGATGAGTTGCAGGAAGCCTTCGGCCATAGTCAGAGGTGCTACCAGCAGCGGCTTGTAATCGTCGATTTCAGCATGAGCTGTCAGGTAGTTGAAGACTGAGTGTACCTGCTCGGTGATCGAGGGGTCGCTCGTTAGCAAGCTCAGATCGGTATAGAACCGTGCAGTTACCGGGTTGTAATTGCCTGTCCCCAGGTGGCAATAGCGGCGCGTAATTCCGTCTTCGTCGCGACGAACCAGCATCGCAAGTTTGCAGTGTGTCTTAAGTCCTACTACTCCGTAGAAGACCTGCACACCAGCGTCTTCCATGCTGCGCGCCCAGCGGATATTGGATGCCTCGTCAAACCGTGCCATGAGTTCCACAACCACGGTGGCCTCCTTTGAAGCGGCGGCATCGGTCAAGGCCTGAAACATTGGCGAATCTGTACTGGTCCTGTAAAGCGTCTGCTTCATCGTTACGACGCGGGGATCATCTGCCCCCTGCTGGATGAAACTGACCACAGGATCGTACGAGTCGTAAGGGTGGTGCAGCAGAATGTCGCGTTGGCGTAGATCCTCAAAAAGATCTGAAACTTTTCGGCTCAGGTTTAACTGCTTTGGAACAAACGACTGGAACTTCAGTTCAGGTCGCTGGATATCGCCGTAGAAGAACATCAGCCGTGCCAGGTTTACGGGCCCGTCGGCGAGGTAGATCTGGGACTCATCGAGTTCGAAGTTTACTCGGAGTTTATCTACAATTTCAGGATCGGCTGCGCTGACGATCTCGAGGCGCACGGCATCGCCCTTGCGCCGGTTGTGAAGTTCGCTGCGGATGGATTCCAGAAGGGACCGCGACTCTTCTTCTTCAAAATATAGATTTGAATTGCGGGTTACCCGGAAGGCAGCTTTGCCAAGAACTTCGTAGCCGCGATACATGCCACTGAGATTTTGAGCAACGAGGTCCTGAAGCAGGATGTAGTCCCAACTACCGTTGGCGTCTGCCAGGCGTACAAAACGTGGCAGTGCTCGTGGCACTGTCAACACTCCGAGGACTGCTGGGCCCGAACTGCGCCGCTTGGGCCTCAGGAGCATTGCCAGGCAGAGCGCCCGGTTGAGAACCCTGGGAAAGGGGTGTGCCGGGTCAATCGTAATGGGTGTCAGCAGGGGATCGACTTCCCTCTGAAAATAAGCTTGCGCCATTGTCTGCTGCTCTGTGCTTAGGTCTTCCCAGCACAAGAGTCTGATTCCATTTTGTCGAAGTTCGGGGAGGAGCTGATCATTCCAGCAGACGTATTGTGCAGCCACGAAGTCGTGGATTTCCTTTGTCAGGACATCAAGGGAGTCCTGTGGCGGCAGGCCGTCGTAGCCCAATTCGGTGTGTCCATCCTCCGTTCGTTGCAGCAATCCGGCCAGTCGAATCTCGACGTACTCATCAAGGTTGCTACCGGTGATAGCAAGGAATTTGACTCTTTCGAGAATTGGATTCGAGGGGTCGGCTGCCTCTTCCAGCACGCGCCGGTTAAATTGCATCCACGACTTGTCTCGTCCGGCGAAGAGCTTCTTCCGCTGCGTGTTCGTGTTCCTGACCATGAATCCGTTATCTCCCCGCTGCTGGCTTTCTCAGAACTTCGCAATACGATGTGGTTCAGGGTCCCAATCCTGTTCAGGACACCCTTCAATTTGAAGGGTCTACCAATCGCCGGAATTGAAGGTGCTTCATCCGCCGGCCGTTCCGATCTTCCGTGCCGTGTCCCAAAGTCTAGTTCTTTCAATACTTCCCGGCAATGCTCAATGGCTCCTCTGTCGTAAAGTACACTCTCCATCTCTTATCCCATTTCCCGTGCCCGAAGTGTTAATCCAGGAACAAAACTGGGGAGCGTCGATTGGAGCGTTGATGTTTAAGGACAAACCATTTGACTCGGCTTGGCGGTGAGCCTGAGGATAAGGAAGTAGCCTTCCACTGCGCACTCATATGCGCCTCTTCCGATAAAGGAGTGATTTCATGTCCTCTGATTCAATTTCTGTAGAAAAAATTCCGAATCCAGCCTCACGCGTCTCCGGGGGTGATGATCTTCTGGCTAGAATCGCTGTGGACCTCTACCAAATCGGCTCGATGATTCTCGGAGAAGGTGAAGATACGATTGGACTTATCGAGCGTGCTGTTGTGACTACGGATGTTTCTTCTGCGAGCACTCGAGGCGAGGCCCGCCATAACAGTCGGCTTTCGCTTGCGGCCGGAGCGATTGACATTCTCAGCCAGCGGAACCCTCAACTGTTGAGCGCTCCAGAGTCTGACTCAGGACCAGCCAGTTGCATCGAAGATGACGAACTCGACGCTGCTGGCGTCAGCCACGCAGAACTCGAAGAAATGATCACAGGCTCAGATAGCCAACGTCTTCGAACTTGGCTTGAAGGCTTGAGTCCACAATTACGCATAGTTTTCGTCCTACGGGCAGTCGCTGGTCTCTCGTCTGCCGAGGTGGGCGGCTTGCTGGCGGAACATGGTGGCCTGACAGCCGAAGGGTGGACCCCTGACGCAGTTCGCGGCACTTTTCGGCAGGCACTCTGCTCGCTCGCATCTCAATTGCTGCATGCCTCGAATGTCCGGTAGCCGTTAGGCGACCCATATTTACGCGGGCAGCTGGCCTCAAATTGTCCAATTTTACGAGTTTCAATGCTTTAGCGGGCGTGTGGCTATTAGTTTGGAACCTTCGCGGTATCCTGCTGCATCCATTATTTGCACACAAATACATGAGTTGAGTGAGTGACACCAACAAGAATGCAAAGCCTGCCCCAATCTTTTACTGCTCGTTCCAGGAGATCACTGCCACTTTTGCTGGCCGGTCTGGCTGCTTTTTCGGCGTCGTTAGCCGTTACAGCCCCTGGTTTGGCGCAGTCTGCTCCTGCCGGTCTAGGCGGTCCCACATCGACTGGTCCCACTAGCGCTGATTTTCAAGGAAGTGTCACTGCCGGCAAAGCGACTCAAGATACGTTGTCGCTTACCTTGGACGACGCTGTTCAGCGCGGGCTAAAAAACAATCTTGGCTTGCTGCTGAGCGGAACCCAGACGGCCAATACTCGGGGCCAACGACTTCAGGATCTTCAGGCGCTGTTGCCATCTGTTGACGCTTCCGTAAAGGAATCCGTGCAGCAGGTGGATCTGGCCGCCGAGGGCCTGAAGATCCCCGGTTTCCCGACGATCATCGGCCCATATGGGTATACAGACCTTCGTGCCAACGTGACCTGGTCATTGTTCAACCTGAACGCCTTGCGCGCATACATGGCATCCAAGCATAACTTCAAAGCTGCCCAGCTTTCCGCAGAGGATGCGCGCCAGATGGTCATTCTGACTGTTGGGAACGCATATCTGCTGGTATTGGCTGATCAGGCTCGCGTTGACACCACTCAGGCAGAGGTCGAAACGTCCAAAGTGTCGCTGGATCAGGCAACGGATAACCACACTGCGGGAACGGCACCGAAGTTGGACGTTCTCCGGGCGCAGGTGGACTACCAGAGCTTGCAGCAGCAGTTGATCTCCGCGAAGAACCAAACAGAAAAAGACAGGCTGGCATTGGCCCGCACGATCGGCCTGTCTCTAGAGCAGAGATTCGAACTGGCGGACAAGGCTCCATACTCGGCCTTTGACCAGCCGAACGTCCAGGATGCGATCAAGCAGGCTCTGGCAAACCGCAAGGATCGTTCCGCGTCCATCGAAACAACCGCAGCCAACGTGGATCAGCGTAAAGCAGCTACTGACGATCGTCTGCCGACTATCAAGGCTACTGCGGATTACGGCGATATCGGCGTGAATGTTCGGAGCTCTCATGGAACGTATGACGCGACCGGTACGCTCACAATTCCGATTTTCAAGGAAGCACAGTTTCGTGGCGAGGCAGGGATAGCGCAATCGCAACTGGATGAACAGCGGGATAAGCAGAGTGATCTTGATGCCCAGATCGAAGCCGATGTCCGCGACGCGCTCCTCGACATCGCATCTTCGCAACAGCAGGTGGAGGTTTCGAAGTCCAATGTCGAACTTTCGACCGAAGCGTTGAGTGAAGCCCAGCAGCGTTACCACGCTGGAGTCAGCGATAATCTGGCTGTTTCACAAGCTCAGCAGTCCGAGGCCCAGGCCAACGGGCAGTACGTCAACAGCCTCTACCAGCACAATGTCGCCAAGCTAAATCTGGCCCGTGCAATGGGTGTGGCACAGAATTACAAAGATTTTTTGGGAGGTAAGTGAACGTGGCGGACTCTACTCCAGCCTCCGGTGGACAACCGGATACAAAAGCAGCCCCTGAGGCTCAACCCAAGAAAAGCCGACGTGGCCTGATCATCATCGTACTAATCGTTCTGGTGGTGGTCGCTGGACTTTTCTACTGGCACTCGACGTATAGCGAAGACACGGATGATGCCCAGATAAACGGCCATCTCATTCAGATCAGCTCCCGCATTAACGGGACAGTGATCAAGGTAAACGTGGATGAGAACCAGTATGTCGATAAGGGCACAGTGATTGCCGAGCTAGACCCAGCCGATTATCAAGTTGCGGTTGAGAATGCTGAAGCGTCGCTTGCCAGCGCAAAGGCGAATGCGATCGCGGCCGGCGTAAACGTGCCTATCACCTCTATCAACACTGGCAGCACTCTGCGTTCAGCGGGTGCGGATGTTTCAGGTGCCCAGGCGTCGGTGCAACAGGCACAGAGTCAAGTGCTCGCAGCACACGCCAAGGTGCTTCAGGCACAGGCTAACAACCTGAAGGCTAACCAGGACCTAGAGCGTTACAAACCACTGGTAGCCAAGGATGTCATCAGCAAGCAACAATACGACGCGGCTGTAGCCAACGCTGATGCCACCAAGGCTGATGTGGCGGATGCGATCGCGAGCGAAGAGGCCGCCAAACAAGGCGTTCTGGTCGCCAATGAGAAGGAATCCCAGTCCAGGGCGTCCTACAAATCCGCTGAGACTGGTCCACAGCAGGTCAAGGCGCAGCACGCTCGCGCTGAGCAGGCTGAGGCTCAGGTTCAGTCGGCACAGGCTCAATTGGATCAAGCCAAACTCAATCTCAGTTATACAAAGATTGTCGCTCCTGCCAATGGCATTATCACTCGCAAGAGCCTCGAACTGAACCAAAACATTTCGCCTGGTCAAAACCTCCTGACTCTTGTTTCGCTGGACGATCTTTGGGTCACAGCTAACTTCAAGGAAACCCAACTACGCCACATCAACGCGGGTCAATCAGTTGAGATTTCAGTAGACGCGACTGGTCACAAGTATCACGGTAAGGTTACTCA
>Ga0302140_10002500_pt1 | contig 23875 bp, 23 predicted proteins | sample I_Bog_E1_1_FD_202095 | JGI IMG/M metagenome (GOLD analysis project Ga0302140, IMG submission 202095) | Peat permafrost microbial communities from Stordalen Mire near Abisko, Sweden - I_Bog_E1_1 | ecosystem: Environmental > Terrestrial > Soil > Wetlands > Peat | place: Sweden: Abisko, Stordalen... | reverse complement strand
AAGCCCTTGAGGTCCAATCCACAGACGACGCTGCAGTGGCCCTGCTTCACGAGAAACATCCGAGACCCTGGCTCCAGACGCTCTTTGATCAGCGAGTACTCCCGCTGCGTTAGACCGAAGCCGTCCTGGTACTCCGTCTCATCGGCGTCGGGGTTCGGGAAGAACACTTTAGTTGCCGTCTGCTCGATGATTGTCCGGGCGATACTGCTTCGGATCGCATCGCTGGGGCTTTGGGTAGCGCAGCAGAAGACGCCATTGAGTTTGCGCCAGACCTTCAGGCCGTCTTTGGCGAACTGCTCGAATGCGGCATCGTCGAGGAGCCGCGAGAATTCGTCAGCCCAGCACACGAAACGGCGCCCATCCAGCAGTGATCGGACGCAATGGAAGAGATAGAGGCTGATCGGCGTTCTTGCCAGCTCATGATTCAGGAAATCCGTCACATCCACACCGATAATCGGCTGCGCTGACAACCGCCCTGAGACAACGTCCGTAGGGTTGTCGAACACCCAGGCATAGTCGCCTCCGGTACTTTGGCACCAGCGCGAAAGCCTCGCGTGGATCCCCTCGGCACGCGTCACATCGGTGAATTCGATGAGCCTCGACAACCGACGATTCTGCGGTTCCAACGCCAGCGTGCCGCGCAGCGCGTGGTCTAGGTCGCTCTCCTCGCGTACGCTGAGCGGCAGCGGTCCCCTCGCGAGGCAACGCAACCAGTGCTTCAGAAACTCGACGTTGGCCGCACTCTCGGGTAGTTGGAGCGGATTGAACCCCGTGGGTCGACCATTTCGCAGCGGCAAGTACTCCCCGCCCAAGGCACGGACGAGTATCTCGAGCCCGTGATCCTTATCGAACAGCACCTGCGTGACGCCCGCTCGCGCGAGCATGGCGACCATGAAGCCGATAAAGACCGTCTTTCCCGATCCTGTCGGGCCGCAGATCAGGGTATGCCCCGTATCCTTTCGGCTCCCGCCATCCGTATCCGACGGATCACTGGCATGAAGGGAGAAGTAATATGGGGAACGGGAACTCGATATCAGCAGCGAGAGTGCGTCGCCCCAGTGATTTCCCGTCGGCCGCCCGGTTGGGAAATTGTGAAACCCTGCCATCGCCGCGAGATTTCGCGAGGTAATGGGCGCCTTACGCGGTCGGTAGCTGAAGTTTCCAGGCAACTGCGCCCAATACGCGGCTTCGAGCGCGAGATCCTCCCGGGCGACGGTCATCCCGCTGTCCGCGAGCAACGATCTTGCTTGCGCAACGGCGTCGTTGAGCGCCTTCAAGCCAATTTCGGCATCGGCAGCCGACGCCGAAGGAACATCCGCCAGGACTTGCAACGTAAAGTGATGGTCGCCCATGACAAATTCGTTGCCGGTCAGCGCATCGAGCGCCTCGATAAGTTCCTCTGCCTGGGTGACCGCAAAGTCACCGGCATTTGCCATGCGCGCCTGTTGCCGCTGCAGCAGCCCCTGCCCCGCCGCCTTCGTGAGAAACGTAAATGACTGCGTCAGAACAAATGGGAACGGCGCCGACAGCAGCGCATCAAACATGCCGACTACCGTCGGGGTCGGATACTCCTTGATGCCGAGCATCGCCCCGAGGCGCGTACCGCTCGGCGAGCGCAACTCGATGACCTCTGACCCAAAGAGGGGTCTGGAGGTCGCAAGGACATCGCGCAGCGGTGCCCTCGGCAGCGGCATCGGCTGCGGTTCCCCGTTGATGAGCAACGCCAGGAATTCCAAGATCTGTGAATGTGGCCGGCCCCGCGCGGCGTACACCCCCAAGCGTTCCGGCTCATAGCGCGCCAGAGACGCCACTAAAACGTCAGCGACTTTCTCGCAGGTAGTCAGCGCGTCTACCAGTTCGGTGACCGACGTGCCGGCGGGCCCGCGGCTCAGCATCCGGGCGATCAGGCCCGGCGCCGCCCCGACGACCGGCCGGTAGAGGATGGAGAGGTAGATTTCATTGACCATGAGCACCTCATGGTCAAGTCTCTGGCAGTACCGTTGCGCGAGCGTCGCGGCGAAACCGGGCTGGCTGTCCCTGGCGGTCGGAGTCCGCTCTCGGCGCCGTATGATGTGGACCCAGAGCGCGAAATTCGGGCTGGCGATGTTGCGCCACGTGACGTTCAGTCGTTCGTGCCAATTGTTGAGTTCCTCGTCATCGGCGCTCTCGAAACTGGCGCCGGACAGTCGTAGAGTCTGGATGAAGTCCCCAGACTCCAGGCGAACGAGGTGCTCGCTGACCTGCGCGACGTAAGGAATGTACCGGGATGCGGGGAGTTCTCTCCGCGTGGCCGACTCCCGCGCTACGGCGGCCATGACAGACCCCCCGAATCGACGTGGGCGATTCGGACCGTCGGAGGATCACTTCGGCGGCCGGCACGATCGGGCCGACTCACCTCGAGGGGACTACAACTGCTTGCCCGCCAGACCCGATAGTTAGTGGCATACGCGGGAAGCCGTGTCTTCCCCCACAACAGCACGAGGTCGAAGAATCTCGGATCCCTGAGGCAAAGCAGAGCACATACGCCGTGGATTGGAACCGCGATCAGCAGGGTCAGGAGGTTTTTCGTTAGGAGAAACGCCTCCATGGCGAACACCAGATTCACGAGGAGCGCGGAGAACGTGACGCCCCACCGCATTGGCGGCCGTGTCACCGCCACGAACAGCGGATCGGCCACCAGACCGGAACCCCTCACGGCCACGATGACCCGCCCCCCTCAGACGCCGAACATGCCGCGAATCCAGGTCACCATCTGGGGTGCCCCGAACACGACGGCGATCCCGACCATAGCGGCCATCGGCCATCCCCAGGAGATCCGGTTGGCCATGGCCATTATCCCAAGCGCCATCACTAAGATGACCGCGATGGGCGTGGCCCACGCCAGGATGTTGGTTTGCAGCGAATTGGCGCCCGTCAAAAAGGGCGACGTCTGCGCGAATGCGAGTTCCGGAGCCACGCTGAACACCAACGCCAGAACCCCAAAGATCGAACCAGTTCGCAGTCTCGTCCCGAGTGCATTCATTGTCTGTACTCCGATTCGTTGAATTCGTTGTCTCTCCACTTCCACCGGTGTCCGTAGACGGCCGGACGGCGGAGTCCCGCATGCCCATGCCATCACGGGTCCGGGTCGCGTTCGAGAGCGAGATTGGGGGCAAAACCCGGCAAAACCCCCGGGGTGCGGCAATGGATATTGGGATGGATTAGGAGGAAATACTCACCCAACCGAGTTGAGCCAGGGCGGGCGATCCTGGATCTGCACCGCCGCGAGACCGGACCGTGCATTTTCTGAAGGACGGGCGTAAATTCCCGGTTGCTGATGCTTGGTCGGGGGGCGCTATGAATCCAGTCTCTCAAGAACGCGCCGATTCACGGCACTGGGTTGCTGAAGGCGGGCTCGGAATCCTGCGCCTGTCTTGGAATGCCATCCGGATACCGACGCTCGCGCTGCTCGTCGTGATGGAGCCCATCGTGTGCGGGCTTCTCGGCGCCATCGCCGCGCTCGGGGTGGTCGTCAGCCTGATTTTCGAGTTTCTGGTGAAACTCCCGCACTACCCGTTCTGGCTGATGATGGGGATTTCGGCGGCGCTTGCCGCTTTGCAGGTTCCGTACTATCTCCTGATTCGCTTCCTGTCACGCTGACTCGGCACGCGAAACAGATCCGGCTGCGGCGATTCCTCTTTCGCTGGATCAGCGCCCCACTCTAGCGCGGCTTCCGATCTTCTATCGACATGGTCTCCGCAGTGTGTGCAGCTCCATCGCCGGAGGCTGCTCCGGTCGATCACGATCACTCCGCCGCATGAAATGCAATGACCGACCTGGAATTCGTGCCCAAGCGCGACCGTCATGATGAGCAGCACGACATGCTCGAGCGTCATCACAGTCTGCGGAACGAGCTCAAGGTACATTTCGTATGCGACGCATAGCTTCTGCCCCCGCCACACACTCGGCAGCTCACGCCGCGGGTTCGCGACGGTTTCAGCCGGAAGGACACCCAGCAGGTAACAGAGCCCGACGACCGCAGCGGATTCGCTACGGCTGCGTGCCGTGCCGAAAAAAAATGCGAGGCTCTGCGGCGAAGGCCCACGGCGGCGGCTCGCGTGGTTTTTTCCGTGCTCGTGATAATAGGACTGGTAGAGATTTCGGATGCGGTCGTCCGGCAAACCCGTCCAATCGCAGATGGTGTGGGTCCTCGCGGCGTGCGCAATCATGCGCAACGCCAGGTTGTAGCGTTGGAGGTCGCGATTGTAACGATGACCCCATATGCGCATCCCGTGATATTGCGCCCGCGATCGATCGTTGCTAACCGAAACTGGACATAACCTCACCCCGAGTTATTGGCCAGAAGTGGGAGAAACTATCTATGTGAACTTTCAATAATTTGAGACAGAATGCTTGAAAAGGAGAACAAGAATAGGGGTACCAGGGACGGATTATGGAAAATTTGCCCGACGACGTCGGGCGACTCAGCACGTCACACTTATCGAACGCTAAAGACGCGCTGGCGCCCATCTGTGAGATCAACGAGCAGTGTCTCCAAATGCTCGTAAGCGTCGCGCGGCAGGTACATACCCCTCCGGAATCCTTTCTCCACCACCTCTTTTCCCTTATCGGCACTCTGGATCAAGCGGGCATGGCAACAACCGCGCGATTTCCGTTTCTCTTGGTGGACTTTGGATTTCGCGACTTGGCATGGTGGCACAGCATTACGCTGGCGCAGCGGCGCGCCGGCAAGGATCTTTCGTGGCTCGTGCCCTTTCCTCGCGCAGCGGCAATGAAACTCGCGCGCGCGACATTGACACTCGCCTGGCACACAGTCCGAACCGACACGGAAGCTACGTTGGTGCTATTGGGTATCAGTCCTCCCGTAGCAGAACACATTGCGTCGTTACGACTGCAGGACATTGACCGGATTGCCGAACGACACTACCGCCGCCTGCGACCTCGGTGGGAAGACCGACCTGCCGTTTGGCGCCAGCTCTTGGCGTGTTCGCGCGAAACCGACGTGAATGCGGCACATGAATTCGTGCTTCACGCGCTGCAGTTAACTGCGGCAGGCTCACTTCCGGTTACTTCGTCGCAGCGCGCGAGGAAAACCGCTCCCTCGACTTCATTGCGGCCATAACTGCTATTCACCAAACTGTCCAGAGGTCGGCCCTTCCGAAAGGCGACACCCGTAACTAGGGAATCTATCCGATTCTGGCGAGGATATTCTCGACGGCGCTAAAGGCCTGGTCGAGTGCCAGCCAACCCCCGTCGACCATGTCCCGCATGAAAACTCTTCAACGTGCCAATTTGTTCGGAAGCAGTCGATCGTACTCTTTTTTGACTACCAAGTAACACTCGCAGCTGCGCTTTTCCAATCGCTTTCGGTCGAGCACAGTTATATGGCCGCGCGCGTAGCTGATCAATCCTGCGTGCTGAAGTTTAAGCGCCGCTTCGGTTACGCCTTCACGGCGCACCCCCAGCATGTTTGCAATCAGTTCCTGAGTCATCACGAGTCGGGTGCCCTGCAGACGGTCCAAGCTCAAGAGGAGCCAGCGGCATAGTTGTTGATCGAGAGTGTGATGCCGGTTGCAGACGGCGGTTTGGGCCATCTGCGTAATCAGCGCCTGGGTGTAGCGCAAGAGCAAATGCAATACGGGGCCGGCGCGATTGAATTCCTCCTTCATGACTTTCGCTTTGAGCCGAAACCCCTGGCCGGCACTTTGCACGACGGCCCGACTCGGGGTGGACTCGCCGCCCATAAACAATGAAACGCCGATGATGCCCTCATTCCCAACGACCGCAATCTCAGCCGAAGCGCCATTCTCCAAGACATACAAAAGCGACACGATGGCGGTCGTTGGAAAGTACACGTGAGCGAGCGCGGCCCCCGACTCGTAAAGCACTTGCCCGAGGGATAGATCGACGAATTCTAGGAGCGGCATCCAACGCCCCGCTTCGGCCGGCGGTAAGGCCCCGAGCAGATGGTTTTGGCTAGGTTGGGCGGCTGCCCCCATTTGGTGCTTGTCCTAAACGATTGAAGACCTGAATCAAACGGCGCGCGCGCGGCACCTCTCAAGTCCTTGAGCAAAAATGAATCACGACTGCGGAAGCTGCCCCGCTGTGCGGTATCGAACATAGCGCACTCCGTAAGCATTTCCAAGTCATGTCGGCCGCCGTATAGACATCCGCTCATTCCAAGCCCTAACGTGCCGCACAAACCACAAACTGTTGGCTTCCGTGAACGGAATTTGGGGTCAGCGGCTTAGCCACCCTTGAGCGCACCATTTAGCTTGAGCACCCGTCGTTGACAGCGAACACGAAGGGCCACCGTGTTCCGAAGCATCCGACGGGCGCTCATTCAGGGGCCGCAGATGCGAGCGTGCGACAGCGAACAGACGGATGCGCGGACGTCGAATATGGTCGACCCGACATCTTCGACGATCATATTTAAACACAATCAGGAACCCTCATGAGAAAGCTGGCGCTGATAGCAATTGGATTATCTGTGGCTATGGCGAATTATGCGCTCGCCGATACGCTTCCCAAGACCGCGACCACCACGGCGACGGGGGTCAAACCCGTGAAGGCGGTCAAGGCCACCGAATTAACGTGCGAGGAATTCCTGTCGTACGATGAAGTTACAAGACCACAGATCGTTTACTGGTCGGAAGGGTTGAACGGCAAGGGCAAGCCAGAAGATGCTGTGATCGATATCGATAGGATAAACAGCCTTGTTCCTGTCTTGGTCGAGGATTGCACGAAGGATCCAAAGAGCTCGTACTGGCAGAAGATTAAACGGGAATTTAAGAAAGTTTTCTGATGTCGGACTAGCTCACCGCGCAGGGTTTTAACGGACTCGCCGGCAGATACACGGTATTCCGGCAGGACGCTTCCACGACAAGCCTTAGGCAGGCGGCGCGATCGCGCTGACTTGCTCGATTGGGCGCCGGGTCGCGGCCGGCCGCCCTGCGCGACGACTTCCAAACCGGCTACAAAACCGGTTGATTTGACTCACTTTTGGACGCGGAAGAAACATCGACGTGAAAATGCTCTCGTCCCAGCGCAAGCAACGATTCCTCATCGGGGTGATCAATCGCCTCGACGGTAAAGACTTGCGACGCGAGATTTGGGCGCAGGTGATCCATGTACGACTTAAACGCCGATTTGGCATTTCCTGGGCCGGTCACGACGATGCCTGCCATCTCACCGAGCGTTTCGGCGACGCGCCGAAAGAACTCGCTATCATCCTGCAGATTGCCGCCCGCCTCCCAACCCCCTCGTCGATGATGCAAACGCTGCAATGAAGTGTGGGAATTTACCTGCACTTCCGACTCATCGTCTCGGGTGAATCGGTACACTTTTGCTTCCCGGTGATCGATCCATACGATCGCGTGATGAAGCTGGCTCATTTCGAGGTCTCCTGCGGTAAATGGGATGCGGATTATACGGTCTCGTGGCGTCGCGGCGGTTCGCTAGACCATGGAAACCTGAGATGTCAGGCGAGTCGGGCTTGCGTGCCTAATCGCACGGACCTTACTCACAGATCGATCGTAACAATCAAGTGCGGCCCAGCGGGAATATGCGCGATGAGGATATTGCCTCGAGGAGCCACACCCTACTACCTCGAAATCGAGAATCTCGCCACAGAAGCACAGAAGCTCGTCAGGCCGCCGCTGCAGGTCTGGGTAACTCCGCCACCTTGAGCACACCGTTGGGCTTGAGCACCTCGTTGCCCGCAAGCGCGAGAGCCAGCGTGTTCCCATAGGGATTCATGCTGTCGACCATCGAGCTCGGCATCAGGATCGTCGCTCCTCGCTCCTTGGTGGTTTCATAGATGATGTTCATCGCTCGAAGTTGCAGCGCTTCGGGATGTCCCGCGTAAGTATTGGCTGCCTCGACAAACTGGCCCGCGATCGCCGCCTCGGCCGATCCCAGGATCACCCGCGCCTGTTTCTCACGCTCAGCCTGTGCTTGACGTGACATCGCATCTTGCAAAGCCACGGGGATCGCGACGTCGCGGATTTCCACTGAGCTCACCGATATACCCCAGGGTGCGGTTTTCTGACCAATTTCAATCTTTAGTTGCTCATCCGCATCCTTGCGATCCGATAAAAGTGAAGCCAGCATCGAGGAGCCGATCATCTCGCGCAGCGACGTTTGAGCCACCCGATCAATCGCTTCGCGGTAGTTGGTAATCGCCAATGCGGCCTTCTCCGCGTCTTGGACGTGCCAGAAAATGATGGCATCGACGTTCACCGGGACCGTGTCCTTGGTGAGCGCCTGCTCGGCATTGAACCCCGTCGTCTGGATGCGTCCGTCGATGACCGCGACAACCGCGTCGATGACTGGAATGATAGCGAAAAGGCCTGCCCCCTTGACGCTTTGCAGCTTCCCCATCCTCAAGATCACAAACTTCTGCCACACATTGGCCATCTTCAGCGATGCCCCGACCAGCACCGCGACCACGAAGAATGCAGCCCCGACATACAAATTGACGAAATAACCGGTGCCTGCGGCGGCGACTATCAAGACAAACACCAAAAAGGCCGTGATCGGGTTCATAGTGGATACCTTGATGAATTCGGAATTGCTCGGTACAAGGCGCTTCGCGGCGTCGAGCACGGTCGGCCGGGAGTCAGTCGTGTCGTCGATCATCGACTTGCCGAGCTAAAAAGAGGTCCCTCGGAACGCGCGGCGACCGCGATCCAGGCGCCTAGGTCCGCATGTGCCTCGTGGCTCGTGCGAAAGGAAGCACCGTGCACGGCGGAACGCAGATGCAATGTAGCCCTTGCGGTCCGCCAAGTCGACGACCCGGCCGCTAACTTCGTGAGAGCAAGTCGCGCGTCAGTTCCCGCGGGTCGTGTCCGTATTCGGCATGCAGGTGACGTTATCATGACCCGGAGGCTACGCGCACGACCTAACTACGTCGGTGCGGTGGCGCGCTTATGCGAAGCGTGGCCCGCGCCTCGATTGCCGGGTGGTACATTGCTCTGCAAGAACCAATCCGCCTACGCGATCGGGTCTCCGCGATTTCATAGGCGGCTTCCAGAGCAGGTCACCCACGATGTGAGCGCGCCCCTCGATCTGCAAACACCGAGCTCATCTACCGCCTACAGGTGAGTTACTGGCGGTAACGCAGACTGCGCTCGTTCCTCATGCCCCATCAACCCACGCAGATTAGACAACGGAGAGACGCCCGAGGTCCACTCGGTTAGTTTTGGCTATTGGGGAATAGAGTCGGCAGTTCTGCAGTTAGATGGTCGATTCTGTCGTATGACGCCGTGGCTCATCGTTCCAATACCCCCGTCGTCCATAATGTCGATAGATTCTCAGCTCCTGATCGCGATCCAGCTGCGAAGCCGAGCGATACGGTGGAGAGCTTTTTACAGCGTCACGTGTCAGATCAACCGCGACCGTAAATCCTTCCCACTCGACATCGGAGATCCACTGCGGTGCGACGAGCACGTGGTGACCACCCCACCAGTTGCTGGTGTTGACTATCATATATCGAATCGACCATGTCTCCTCGTCGACGAGAAAGCCTTGCACGTGGCCGATTTCTCCATCGGTCGCGTGGACGTGATACGTCATGATCGCCTTGCAACTACGCAGATGATGATCGTCACGCATGTGCAATACTGCGGTGATGTGGTCCGCCGGCGCTGGGCCGTTCCAATAGCACGGGTAGTCGTAGTGGGGGTCGAGGTAGGTCGCTGCATGTTGGCGCGTTACCGGCTTGTCGGTATCAATGTTGGGGCTATCCTTAACCTGCTGCTTGGTAATTGGCACGGATAATAGTCTTGCCTCCCAGTTCGGTTTGCCCAGCACGAGGGGCGAGATTAGTACTTTTCGCTTTGAATGCCAGGTGCCGGTTTCGACCACAAAGTAGCGGATGACCCACGCTGCGTCATCAAAGTAGAAATCCTTTACTTGACCGATCGTGCCGTCGGTTGCGTCGATGGAGTAATCTTCCAAATCCGTGAGGGTACGCAACATAAACCTTTCTCCTCAAGTGGTCCGAACAGACTCTCGACGAACACATAGGGATTCGGAGCGGCGAGCAGCCCACTGATTTTGGCGGGTATCGAATGAACTGTCTGTACGTTAAGGCACACTCGAAAGTCCGTCAGGCTCACATCGTCAATGCTCTTTGTGGCTCATCTCTTCGAACGGTCGCATGCGAGGATGACGCAAGCCACCTTCTTTTTTCTCGAACCCCCGCTAGGCACGGGCCGCCAGAAGGCCATCGATAATCCCAGGAGGCGATCATGACACGCGCTCACGTTGATCGAACGAAAACTACGGCGGAGCAGCGCATGTTGCGAAGCGCCTCGATTCCCGATTTCCTTGATTCTTCCCACGAATGGCGACGCCTTTTCGCAGAATCCTGGGGCACATTTCTCCTCGTCCTCGTTGCCGCCGGAGCGGGGGTTGTAAGCGTCCAGAGCGGGGGCGCTGTAACCTTGAGTATGAAAGTCATTGCACCGGGACTAATGGTCATGGCAATAATCTATTTCATGGGCGCGGTCGGGGGTGCACATCTAAACCCTTCGGTTACGCTGGCGTTTGCGGTACGGCGCAATTTTCCGTGGCGACGCGTGCCAGGTTATCTTGGCGCACAGTTCGTCGGAGGTGTTGCGGCCGCGGCTCTCTTGCGTGCCATGTTCGGCCCGATAGGGTTGATGGGCGCAACGACACCGGGTCCGGGCGTGAGTGACATAAAGGCGCTGATCATGGAAATTCTATTGACAACCGGGCTGATCAGCACAATTCTCGGCACTTCTTCGGGCGCCCGTAATATCGGATCCAACGGAGCCCTGGCGGTGGGGGGCTACATTGCATTGGCCGGTCTTTGGGCTGCGCCCATCAGCGGCGCCTCGATGAATCCGGTGCGCTCATTCGCCCCGGACCTAATCCGCGGCGATTTGTTGACGACGTGGATCTATATTGCGGGTCCGATGATGGGGGCAATGCTGGCTGTGGGCTTCGAGTGGATTTTAAAGGGCCAAGCAACCGCCGCTGGCACTCTGGCCGCGCGGGGTGAGTGAATTTGACTCGCGATCGTATGGATGCCTTGCAAATCGCTCCGTAGAAAGTCGGGGGTCTCACGGGATCGCCGAGACCCCCGGGGAACCCGATTTTTGGCGCACGTGCGGCATCGTACAGACATCGTACCGAGAATTGGCTAACGTATATGTGACCCTACACGACCGGTGATCCCCGCAATTCCGCGGACCATGGAATCTGAGGTGAGCATGAACACTCCACGCCAGCCAAACGTCCGCCCCGGCACGGCGCCTTTTCTCGGACAGATTCGCAACGCCGGCACCGTGCCTTCACCGGCGTCCTCAATTGTCGGGTCTGTTGTGTCGGGGCGGTCGATCGCGCCTGTTGAAGCGACTGGGCGCGGAGTTGGAACTGACGTTTCATTGCCGAACTTGCAAGCGGACATCTCGGTGCCGCTGGCCCCGTAAAGCGCATCGCGGTTCGCTCTAGCCCGCGAGTGAGTTGGCACGAAGGTCTCGATCGTAAGTCAGATATACCTGCTGTCCGACTCGAGTAGCGCGCGAGAAATGCGGATTGCCTCCCTGGGCCAGCGCACGCCCGAGTTCGGATCACTATCGAGTCCGTGCTTTCCTTGTACTTCAACGTGCAGACTAGCCTTCAGCAGCGCGCAGGCAATACATCCCGAGGAAATGAAGCTCCCCATGCAATATGAAACCATGACAGTCACCGGAATGAAGTGCGGCGGCTGTCCAATAAAGCTCTCGCTTGCGCTGAGGGGAGTCTCCGGCGTCGAGGATGTTCAGGTGTCGCTCGCCTCCGGCGAGGTCACGGTCCACTATGACGAACACCTGACCTCTACTCCTCAATTGAAAGCCATGGTGATCAAAACTGGCTTTGGCGTGGACGGCGTCAGCGCGACGAGCGGGCACGATCCGAGGCCCGACCATTGCGGGTAACTTTCGCTATACAACGGTGGGTGGGGTAGCGAACAGACTCGCGCAAGTATCCGGGCGCAAAGTTCCAAGATGTCGAGCGGCTTCGCAACGGAGAAATATGTGCTACATCGCGTGAAGGATCTGGAGGGGTACACCATTGGCGCGCTTGACGGGGTCATCGGCCACGTCAAGGACTTCTATTTCGATGACGAATCATGGGTCATTCGTTATCTCGTGGTGCAAACCGGTCAGTGGCTTTTACATCGAAACGTATTGATTTCGCCCATCGCGATCAATCAGCCGAACTGGTCCAAACACAGTTTTCCGGCGGTCATTACGCAAGAGCAAGTGAAAAACAGTCCGAGCATCGATACCGATAAGCCGGTTTCCCGTCAGCACGAGAAGGAGTATCTCGGTTACTACGGGTATCCACATTATTGGGTCGGCGGCGGTTTGTGGGGTTGGGGCGTAAATCCAGGGATGATGCTTGGGGGCGGGCTAACCGAAAGGACAACTACCGAATCCAGCAGAGCTCAGGCAGAAAAGATCGGCGGAGATGCCGACGGCAACAGCAATGGTCTGCCGCATGATCCACATCTGCGCAGTGGCAACGAGATCTCGAGCTATGACGTTCACGCGGAGGACGGTGATATCGGTCGCGTCCAGGGCATTCTCGTCGACGAGAAATCCTGGGCAATCCGCTACCTCATTGTAAACACGAGCAATTGGTGGTTAGGCCACCAGGTGCTCATCTCGCCGCAGTGGATTGTGGGTGTGAGTTGGAATGACAGGAAGGTGTCGGTGAGTCTAAATCGCGGTGGGGTGAAAGTCTCCCCGCCTTACGCGCCCGGAAGCAGGGTCGAACGGGACGAGGAAGCGAGCATCTACGATCATTACCGGCGCCCCGGATATTGGGCACGTGAAGTGCAGCTACAGAATCCGGAATTCCGCAACATACCGCTGGGGTCGCCCACGACCACGTACCGGAACCTCTAACGCGTCGTGACGCATAAACTAGGATAGTCGCAATGAACAAAAGCAGAAGCTCCAGAACTACAAGACGCGGTCGAATCGCAGTGCTCGCCGGATGCTTATCGCTCGGGGTCGGAGGTCACTTGCTCGCCGCTCCGACCTTGGAAGCCGCGTCCCGTCAAAAGGTCGCCCAGCAATGCGTAACCGATCTGCAGGCGTTTCACGACGAACTACAGAAGGGCGGCTACTGGCTCTCCAGTTCCGGCTATGGCGGCGGTTATCCTAGGTACGGCTATGTCTACGGCGAGCGAGGGATGATGCTGCCGATCGACACGTTTGAATCCAAGGCCGAAGTGCACGCTCGGCCGGGCTATGAGATTCGCACGCTCATGGCCTCGGCCCACATCATGGCGCAACGCGGTCAACAAGCGGCATGCGAGGCGCTGCTCGCCGAAACTCGAGATATATACAAGGATTATGCTGCGAATCTGAACAAGACGGGTGTCGCGAAGGCGGACATGTCAGGCTGGCAGAACCAGCTGATTGCCGCCGCCCAGCCGGTCACCTCTAGCACCGCATCCTTCCGCTCCGATCAGCTGATCGGAGCCGCTGTGGTCACACCCCACAACGACAGTCTTGGTAGCGTCGATGACATCGTGTTAAGTCCGTTGACAGGAAAAATCAGCTATTTGGTAATCGGCCACGGCGGCTTATTCGGCATCGATGAGAAGTACGTTCCGGTACCCTGGGAGGATTTCAAGATGACCCCGGGCGCGACTCTTCTGGTCCTCGATTCCGATAAGAATGCGTTGGATGCGGGCCCGCAGGTAAGGGAGAATCAGTTTTCGGCGAATGGTGACTTCGCCCAGGAGAGTCGGAAAATTGACGATTACTGGAAAGCACACCTGGCGCCATAAACTCCCATCTCAGAGCAAGCGGACGTACTCCCGTTTTTGTGACCGCGTAACATTCGCAACAGCTGAAAAACCCGGGGTTGGGTCAGCTCAAGGTCCACAGAGACGGAACTCGAGGAGATGAGGAACCGCTGCTTCGTGCGAGCACATGCAGTACTCGTTGGGTGTTCACTTGACGTTTTGCAGACCCTCGCTCGATGTCGGCGTGCTCGGTGACTCGGTGGCAGGGACCGGGGGTGGCTCTACCGGTCTGGCCGCCTCAAGACCCCCCATCAGCCACTGGCTCAACATCATAAAGATCACAAACGTCATGACGGTTAGCAGGGTAGAGACGACCGCGGGATTTTTTGTCGGCACCGCCTGCGCAAGGGCTGCCTTAAGCATGGGACGCACGCGATCGCGGGGGCACGGCAGGAGCGCAATCAACGCGGCAGCGATACGCGCGGGATCAAGGCCTACCACGGGCACATTTCGAAGCGCGCCAAGGAGCGACGCAAGCTGCGTCACTGCGCTCTCTAGCGGCAATTGTGTGAGCTTTGAGGCCTCCTCCCACGGATCAACGTCCACTCGTGCCAGAGCCGAGAGAACCGTCAGCGGCATGCCGTTGTTGTCCTCACCAACCGACGCGTAGAGAAACCGATCGAACTCGCAACCGAGACGAGGTGTGGTACCGGCATTCATCGTACGAGCCTCCCACCTGGTGTACTTTGAATAAATCATACCTGGGCAGCGGCGCACCGTCGGTGGCCCACCGAACAGACGGCGCCCCATCGGGATTGATACACCTGCGGGCCTCCCTTCGCTGATCTGGCTTCGCTCGCAATCCCATGAATCCCGACTCCCCTGGAGACTTAATGAAGAATCCCCGTACTCTCGCGCTGCACGATGTCGGCCAGAGTCTTTGGCTAGATAACATCACCCGCGAACTGCTGCAAAGCGGTACGCTAGCTCGCTACATCCGCGAGCTATCCGTGACCGGCCTTACTTCGAATCCGACGATATTCGAACATGCCATTGCGACCGGCACCCTTTACGATGAAAGCATTCGTGTGTTGACCGCCGCCGGTCTGTCGGGTGAAGCGCTATTTTTTGAGCTTGCACTCGAGGACCTCACGCAGGCAGCGGATTTGTTCCGGCCTATCTTTGAAGCGAGCGAAGGCGCCGACGGTTGGGTATCGTTAGAAGTGTCGCCATTGCTCGCCCACGACGCCACCGGTACCATTCGAGCGGCGGCGCGCCTGCACTCGCAAGCGGCCTGCGCGAATCTCTTGATCAAGATCCCGGGCACGCCTGACGGAATTCTCGCGATCGAGGAATCCATCTTCGCCGGCATCGCGGTGAATGTTACGCTGCTCTTCTCGTGTGATCACTATCTGGCTGCGGCGCAGGCTTACATGCGTGGCCTTGAACGCCGTGCGACCCTAAGCCTTGACCTGAAAGTCGGATCCGTCGCTTCGCTTTTTGTTAGCCGTTGGGACGTGGCCGCCGACGAGTCGATCGTCGGTCCGTTTCGCAACCGCCTGGGCATTGCGATTGCCACGCGTGCCTACAAAGCCTATCGCGAGCTACTCCTATCCGACCGTTGGAAGAAGCTCGAGGCCGCTGGTGCTCTCCCGCAGCGCCTCCTTTGGGCCAGCACGGGCACCAAGGATCCTGCGGCACCCGACACGCTGTATGTGGAGGCGCTGGGCGCCGAAGGCACGATCGACACGGTCCCGGAGACGACGCTGTTGGCTTTCGCGGACCACGGGAAATTGAGCAACCCACTGCTCACAGAAACAAGCTACGGCGAAGACATCATCGCCAAGTTTCGGCACGAAGGGCTTGATGACAACGCGCTCGCTGCACGGCTCCAGCGCGAAGGCGTTGCCAGCTTTGCTAAGTCATGGCGCACGTTGCTCGCGGGGATTGGCGAAAAGTCCCGACCGGTCGCCTCGGCGGTCTCCGCATGAGTGCGGCGGTGGCGATTACGGCCGCTGATCCAATTGGCGACCTTCTCTCCCGAGGCACCTGGAAGGCCCTCCTCGAGCATCATGCCCACGTGGGCGGACAACATATGCGAGAGCTCTTCGCTGCCGATCCGGAACGTGGCACGCGTTTTGCGCTTGAGGCGGCCGGCCTGTACCTTGACTATTCGAAGAACCGGATCAATGCTGAAACGCTTCGCCTACTCGTGGCGCTCGCACTTGACTGCGGGCTACCTGAGCGTACCGCCGCAATGTTTCGTGGCGACTTGATCAACCGCAGCGAGCAGCGTGCGGCATTGCACACGGCGCTCCGGGCTCCAGCGAGCGAGCGGATCATCCTCGATGGCGTCAACATCATCACCCAAGTGCATGCAGCGCTCGATCGAATGGCCGAGCTCGCCGAAAAGGTTCGCGGCGGCCAATGGCTCGGCCACACGGGCAAACGCATCCGCAACGTCGTCAACATCGGCATCGGGGGCTCCGACTTGGGGCCGGTGATGGCTTATGAGGCGCTGCGCCACTACAGTGCAGCGAACCTAACACTGAGCTTTGTCTCCAATGTTGATGGAACCGATCTAATCGAAGCAACTCGAGACCTGGAGCCCGAGGAAACCCTTTTCATCGTGTGCTCAAAGAGCTTCGCGACACTCGAAACGCTCACCAACGCGCACGCGGCGCGCGCCTGGAGCCTGCGAAAGTTTGGCGATGAGCGCTCCGTCGCCCGGCACTTTGTTGCCGTCTCGACGAACGCCGACGCAGTCGCTAAATTCGGCATCGCTCCGAGCAACGTGTTTCCAATGTGGGATTGGGTCGGAGGCCGCTACTCGATGGATTCCGCGATTGGGCTATCGACCATGATCGCGATCGGGGATGCGCACTTTCGGGAATTACTGCGCGGCATGCGCACCATGGACGAGCATTTTCGCTCGGCGCCGCTCGCACGCAACATGCCGACGCTGTTGGGCCTGCTGTCGGTCTGGAACAACAACTTTCTCGGAGCGACGACGCTCGCAGTGCTCCCCTACGATCAATACCTGAAGCGCTTTCCCGCCTACCTTCAGCAACTGACCATGGAAAGCAACGGCAAGCATGTGACTTTGCAGGGGCTGCCCGTGACAGAACCCACTTCGCCCATCGTATGGGGCGAGCAAGGGACCAATGGTCAGCATTCCTTCTACCAATTGCTGCACCAGGGAACACGCCTCGTTGCCTGCGATTTCATCGGCTTTTGCCAAACGCTGAACCCCCTGGGAACCCAGCATGATCTCCTAATGGCGAATCTATTCGCCCAGACCGAAGCGCTGGCCTTTGGTAAGACGGCCGACGAGGTCCGAGCCGAGGGTACAGCGGAGGCCTTGATCCCGCACCGAGTCTTCGAGGGCAACCGGCCCACCAATACTGTGCTTGCCGAGCGGCTCACGCCCTTCACGCTGGGTGCTCTCGTGGCGCTGTACGAGCACAGTGTGTTCACCCAAGGCGTCATCTGGAATATTGACTCGTTTGACCAATGGGGGGTCGAGCTGGGCAAAGTCCTCGCTCAGCGTACCGCCGCGGAGCTTGCGAGCGCCATCGGGCCGACGCTCGACCACGACAGCTCCACCAATGCGCTGATACTTCGATATCGGGCGCGGCGTCATGCGGTCCCTCTGAGTAAGAGCTCTGCATGAATGTTTTGACGATCGAGCAAAGTAAAGCTGCCTACTGGGCCGATTTCGCGTTTTACGGCACCACCATCATGGTGTTGGCAGTTGTCCTCGTGGTCGGTACACCGCAAGCTCAATGGCCCCGGCTCGCGTTCTGGGCCATCACGGGAGTGGTCGGCTGGAGCGCGCTCGAGTACCTGGTGCATCGCTTCCTCTTTCATGGCGTGCAGCCCTTTCGACGTTGGCATGCCGAACATCATGCGCGTCCGACGGCCTTCATCTGCGCGCCCACGGTCGTCACGGCGTCGGTACTCGGTGTGTTCCTCTTTTTACCCGCCTGGTTGATGGGCGACGCCTGGAGTGCCTGCGCACTGACGGTTGGCGTGTTGTGCGGCTACGTTGCCTACGCCACCACCCACCATGCCATTCACCATTGGCGTGCAAAGAGCGCATGGCTGCGACGGCGTCAGCGCTGGCATTTCATCCACCATAACGCGCGACGGCCGTGCTGCTATGGCGTCACCAGCAGCATTTGGGACATTGCCTGCGGCAGCACGCGGCCAGAGCACAAATCCACACCCGAAAACGCTTCCGACTGAAGGCTCAGCGATCGGTCTGCGCGGGCATTCCATAGCGCAAAGACTAGGACTCTCGGGTGACCGCCTTCATTTGCGAGAATGCTGACCGATGCCTGGCTGAGTGCGAGCGATCTTTACGCTACACCTTGGCAATTTCCGTTCTCATGAGGCTCAGTTGCTCGCGCGTGATTTCGCCTCGGGCATACCTCGAATTGAGAATATCGAGAGCATCCTTGCCAGGGAGCTGACTGTATCTTCGGTGCGCGCTGTATGTATAGCCCCAGTTGCCGACGCTTGAAAACAGCAGGAAAATGACACCGAACCACAAAAACCATCCCCAACTAAAGTACCAGTCGTTCCAATGCGGGTTAGACATGTAATACTCCTGAAAAAACACGAGCATGACGGTCGCTGATTCGTTGCGACCGATTTGAAGCTTCAGCGTACACTTGATCTAAGCACCGCTCTGTGCGCTAGCGACCCGAGAGTAAAGTTAAGACGCCTTAAATCCTATGCGTCACGGCTCTGAATCTTCCCGCGACGATAATCAATCAATCCTGATTCGTGAACTGGTGGAAATTCGTCCAACCCCGCTCGCGGCTATCCCGCCAACCACCGCCGAGGAAAAGGCGGAAGATCCAGCCGGCGAGTCTGCAGTTGCGCTAACGTTCGGCACCGCACGGACCGCGGATAGACGACAAGGTATCCTCGCATACATGTCTCGCAAGCCATCGCACTTGTCTCTGCGATATGCAGCGTTGGGATTAGCCGCGGGTCTCTGGGCGCAGGTCCATGCGGCGCCGTTTGATGTGCCGGCACTCGCCAACCCGCCCAACACCATTCATCAGGTCGGCAAACTCGTTTGGCTTGATCTCGAGACCACCGACCTACCCGGCGCCAAGCACTTCTACGGCGATTTGTTCGGTTGGAGTTATCATGATTACCACGCGGACGGCGTGGACTATACGGTGGCCTTGGTCGACAACCATCCCGTCGCGGGTCTGGTGCGACGATCGATTGTCAACGATGCCGAGCGGCGTTCGGCGTGGTTGCCGTTTTTCTCAGTACTGGATGTGGATCAGACTGTTCGACTGGCACTCAATGCAGATGCTCATATTCGCTCCGCGCCTGAAGACTTGCCGCTTCGCGGCCGGCAAGCCCGCATGACGGATCCCGAGAGTGCCGTCTTCGCGCTGGAGAACTCCTCGAGCGGCGACCCGCCGGATGACCCCAACCCGAGAGCCATCGGGACGTGGGGATCGCCCGCTCTGTTGGCACGGGATCCGGCGCACGAGGGCGTCTTTTATCAGCGCGTCTTGAAATACACCGTCGTCGGACAGCCGGCCGACGGTGGCTTTGAACGTATTCGGCTATCATCCGGAACGCACGAGCGCGCAAATGTCCGGCTGTTGCCGGCCGGCATTGCTACGCCTCACGCCGAATGGATCAGCTTCGCGCGTGTTTTTAGTACCGCTGATACTGCCCGACGGGCCGTCAAGTTAGGGGGACGTATCTTGGTGGGTCCTACCCGCGAAGCTCATGGCGCAACCAGTACCATTCTTGAGGATCCGACGGGTGCGGTATTCGGCGTGATAGAACTGCCGCCGGAAGTGGTCAAGATCGAAACTCCGTGATGCCCGCGGGTAACGCGAAGCGTCGCACGCGCAATGTCTCCAATTAAAGGCAACTTGCTGCCGTCGGACGCGTTGGTCCTTTTCGGCATCACGGGGGATCTCGCCTATAAGATGACTTTCCCTGCGCTCTATGCCATGGCAAAACGAGGGGATCTCAAAGTGCCTCTCATCGGTGTGGCCTCCTCGAAATGGACGGTCGCGCAGCTGCACAAGCGCGCGACGGACAGCATCCGTAAGAGCGGCAGGATCGACGACCGATCGGCTCTCCGTCATCTCCTATCGCTGCTCACCTATGTAGACGGCGATTACAACGATCCGGCGACATTCAAGGCACTCAAAAGGACGCTGGGCGCCGCCAAGCGACCGGCGTATTACCTGGCGATTCCGCCGGCGCTATTCCCGACCGTCATCGAGGGTTTGGGCGCCGCGGGCCTCGCGCATCACGCCCGCGTGATCGTTGAGAAGCCCTTCGGCCGCGACCTGAGTTCCGCTCGCAAGCTCAACCGCGTCGCGCGAGCCGCCTTTCCGGAGGACTCTATTTTCCGTATCGACCACTTCCTCGCGAAGGAGGCGATCATGAACATCTTATATTTTCGGTTCGCCAACTCGTTTTTGGAGCCGATCTGGAATCGTAACTACGTGGCAAGCGTTCAAATCACCTTGGCGGAGGAGTTTGGTGTGGCGGGCCGCGGGCCGTTCTATGAAACGGCTGGTTGTCTGCGCGACGTCATTCAGAACCATCTGTTCCAGGTCGTTGCACTGCTCGCGATGGAGCCGCCCACCTATCGAGGCTTTGGCGCCGTGCACGGCGAAACGGCCGATGTCTTTCAGAGCATGCGCCCTCTGAAGCGCGGCGATTTGGTGCGTGGCCAATATTCGGGCTACCGACGAGAGCCCGGCGTGGCGCGGCACTCCGACGTGGAGACGTTCTGTGCGCTTCGGCTGTTCATCGATTCCTGGCGCTGGGAAGGAGTTCCGTGGTACCTGCGCTCCGGAAAGTACTTGGCCACGACGGCCACCGAAGTGATGGTTAAGCTGAAGGCCCCGCCGCAACGGCTGTTCTCCGACTCGGCGTCGCTCACCGGTTCGACGAACTATCTGCGCTTTCGACTCTCGCCCCGATCAGCCATCGCGCTGGCGGCTCGCGTTAAACGCGCCGGGAAGGCATTCGTGGGTGATCAGCGAGAACTTTACCTGTCTGATGAGCAGCCCGGAGAGGAGGCTCCTTACGAGCGACTGCTGGGCGCGGCAATGGCCGGTGACGGGGCACTCTTTACACGCGAGGACGCGGTGGAGGCTGCTTGGGCGGTCGTCGATCCGGTTCTTAGGAACCACCGACCGGTGCGCCCATATCGGCGCCACAGCTGGGGTCCCAAAGAGGCCGATGCGCTAATCACGACGGATGACGATTGGCATAACCCGACGCCGGACAAAGAGAGAAAATGACGGTCGCGAAACCGATCCGCATTCACTCATAGGAGCGCCATACCTGAACGAGGGGTAGCGTGGCCCCATAGAACAAGGGCCACGCTACCGCGTTAGGTATCGAACTCAAGCCAAAGCGGGCTCCCGCTTATTATGCCAATAGGCCCTTCGGCCATAGTGACTGTAAAGCTCGAGTTCATCGTCGCGGTCGAAAGGCGCATCTTCGTCGTACACCGGCGCGTTCTTGATGGCTTGACGGTCAAGAGACACGGTAACGTAGGAGCCGGACCAGCTCACGTCCTGAATCCACTCTGGCGAGACCAACACTTTATGCCCAACCCACCAATTGCTGGTATTCACGATCAGGTACCGAATGGACCATGTGAGGTCGTCCACCAAAAACCCTTGGACGTGACCGATCTCACCGTCGCTCGCCTTGATATGATATCCCTTGACTGCATTGCAGCTGCGCAGGTGCGGATCCCCGTCGTCCGCCGATGGCGCTCCCAGGTAGCCCTGGTAACCGTCGTAATCACGCGCATCCAATCCGGTCAAATAACTGCCAGGATAATAGTTCGCGCCCCACAGACCAGCTCCGCCCCAGTAATAAGGATATCCGTAGTAACCTAGATAGGTCCTTTCGTATTGACGCGACACAGGTTTGTCGCTATCGATGCTCGGGCTGTCCTTGATTTGCTGTTTAGAGATCGTCGCCGGCAGAACGTTCCCCGCCCAGCTGGGTTGGCTGATCGAATACGGGGAAATGAGCACTTCGCGGCCGCCAAGCCATGCGCTGGTATCGACGACAAGATAGCGGATGACCCAAGCTTCATCGTCAAAGTAGAAATTCTTCACTTCGCCGAATGTACCGTCCGTCGCGCCGATTGCGAACCCCTCTAAGCTCTTCACGCTGCGTAACATTGTCGCCCCTCCTAATTGATCCAGCAAAGAGTCGGTACTCTATTGGGGACGCTTGACGCTCGTCTGTTCGTTGGCACACATGCGGGCAAAAGGAACAAATAGCAACCGGGGAGGTTACCTTTCCGGACCAGCGGTTCGGCGGAACGAAGATGTGTTGCCGTGCGACTTCAATGCAATCTCATTCTCGTGAAACGCCACAATCACACTCGATGACATTCGGTTCTCCAGGCGCTCGTTTCTTGCTCCGCTGACCGTCATAGTCATGACCGAGCCGACAATGGCCCAAGTTCCGCTCACGGTACCCGGCGGAGCGGGATAAAGCATTGAGGCGATGAACCCGGTCTTCTGAAGATGACAGACAAACGTGCCATCGCCGTTGATGACCATACTCTCATGCTCATTTCCGACCGTGCCGATCCAACCGCCCACGATCTTCCTCGGGTACTCCACGGCTGGCACTGTTGGCGAATTACGAAGGCAGCCCGCTAGAATAACCACGAGAGCGCACATCGTGACCGCCCTCGCCGATAGCCGTCTGCGGGCTAGAGCGCGATGACACGTGCCTGTGCACTGCCCGCGCCTACGAACGGTAGGCATGCGAGGGATCCTGAAGCCAGCCCCCGTCAAATCCCGCTCGGCGCAGGCCGCTGACGATGTAGGGGGACCGCCGCGTCAACCGCCACAGCAGCTCGCTCCGATAATTTTCGATCATCAACACGAGCGGTCCCTGGTTGAGCCCGTAGTGCCATGGCGACACCCAGCCGCAACGACTGCCGGTCTTCGCCGGATACGTCGCGTTAAAGGTCGCCTTGAACCCGTAGGGATTGTTGGATTTCAGTTTGAGCTCACGAATAAAATACTCGGTCGACGGCAGCACGATGTCGGGAGCAAACGGCAGCGAGGCTACGACTGCCCAAGGCGCTATGGTTCCATCATCCGGCCCAAACGGCACTCCTCGGGCGATGTAATTGAAAAACTGCCGCTCGACACCGTCTATCTTGATGGTTTCGGGCCCAGGGCCATCGCTCGCTGTGATCCCCCAGCAAGTGGGCCCGTAACCATTGAACTTGAGGGGATTCTCGATCGCATACCGCTGTTGTACGTACGTCGCGCGGCGCGTGTTCTCGAAATAGTCGATTCCCTTGCCCCGCATGAACTCATCCTGGATTCCGCGAAAGTCAATCCATATGTGCGAGAGCTGATGCGTGAAGAAGGATCCCGCGTAAAGATAGTCGTAGCCATACTGGCTTTTCCACTGATAGGTCGCGCACCATGCCGGGAATGCCTCCCCAACCAGCGGATAAGTCGGAGAGCCGAGCGCGAGCATGTATAGGAGCAGCGCCTCATCATAGCCCTCCCATCGATACTGGAGGAACCCACTCTCGGGATTCCACCCGTGGGTCAACGTCACACCCTGGTTCTGCGCCCATCGCCAATTGGCGCGACGATAGAGCGCGTCCGCAAGCGTGCGAATTTCCTCCTCATCGTCGGTACCGGCATCGAAATACGCGGCCGCCGTCAACATGCCTGCGAGCAAAAATGCGCTGTCTACCGTAGATAGTTCGCACTGCCCTGCGCGGCGTCCGGTTCGCATGTCCAAAAAATGATAATAAAGGCCCTGATAGCCGGTCGCATCGTGTTCCGGACCTTGGGGACTATTCCGGAAGAAGCGTAGCGTCGTTAACGTACGCTTGACGGCCGAAGCCCGCGAGATGAACCCGCGTTCGACGCCAACCGGGTAGGCCGCGAGCGCGAAGCCGGTGGCAGCGATGCTGGCGGGGGAATCTTCCGCCGTCTTGTCGATCACAAGCCCATTGACGGAATTCACTTCGTGCTCGAAGTAACCGAAAGTTTCGCGCTGCAGGGCCTCGATCTCTGCCCCGATGACACGGTG
>Ga0302140_10002494_pt1 | contig 23897 bp, 26 predicted proteins | sample I_Bog_E1_1_FD_202095 | JGI IMG/M metagenome (GOLD analysis project Ga0302140, IMG submission 202095) | Peat permafrost microbial communities from Stordalen Mire near Abisko, Sweden - I_Bog_E1_1 | ecosystem: Environmental > Terrestrial > Soil > Wetlands > Peat | place: Sweden: Abisko, Stordalen... | reverse complement strand
GAGGACAACGAGAAGTCAGATAAGCCAGCGTATCGGGATATTGGCCTCGAGATCTGGGCCACTGCTGCCCATTCCACTTGTCAATCGGCGTAGGATCGGTGGTGCCTCTAGGCCGTGCGGAGGTCAAAGGGATGGTGTTGGCTCTCCTAGTTGATTGGGGCACGGCGAGGCATCCTACCTGTAGTGGAATAAGACACTGATGTTGAACTGCTCTGTGGAGACCGGTGGATGATGTTGCGGTATTGTTCCGTAAAAAAAGACTAACAAAGGTTGTTGCTGTCAAGTTCACGGGCAGACTCTGGGCTCAATCCCTGTCCAAAGGCGAATCCGGAAGTGGATAGGTTCTTTGGCCTATCCTAGGCTTCTCTTAAATGTTCCAGTTCTCGATCGGTAATCAGTGCCTTTGAATAGAATTAAGTATGGGCATATTTTCTGTATTCAGAACATTCTTGCACGTTGAATTGCCTGTCCCCCTTCTTTTGTTCCAGGACTCAGACCACTGGACCCAACACCTACCTGCCAGCCTCACTGACACTTTTTCGAATTACCACCTGAAGGATCCATCGTCCCATGAGTCTGGAGTGCATTACCTGCTATGAACTGGCGCTACCATCGACAAGTCCTGCATTTTAGAGAGTATTTCAGACCCATGATATCTGCGCAGATGTTTACCACAAAGCATGACCGTGAAATCAACAGCGCAAACAAATCCACGAAAAGGGCTAACACGTCAATCCTCTCTCATGTTCTGCTCTGCACGCCTCTTTACACAAAGAGGAACCCCTTTCCTGCTAATATCACAAACATAAAATCAGAACTGTAGGAAGATCTCTAGAGCGTCACTCCAAATTACGGAAATTAAAGCACGGCTGTACACAGGATGGAAGAACTATGATAATCATGAAGCGAAGTTCAGGTACTGCGGATGACACTTGCTTTTCAAATCTCCACGCACTCTCGGTCTATCTGCTGTGCCCGCGCCGTTTGTTCCGGGCGAATACGCATATGCAAGTTCTCTTGCAAGCGCATGGCGGCATGGGGAAATTGAAATCCCATCCTGCGATGTGCAACAAAATATATCAAGACTTTCGAGTTCCACTACTGCAAGAGCGTGCTGCTTGCACTTTTCCACAACTATGACTCCATTGCCAATCAAATACCCCCCGGGGTTTGTCACTGCACTGTGGATATAAGAGCTGTTCTTAACAAGCACATTTTTAAATGGTGCTATGAAAAGGAAGTCCATACCAGGGGAATCCAGCTATGTCAACTGCCTGCAGTAAGAAGTGCGTCCATAATTTGCTTCAAGCCAAACCTGCATTCCTGAACCTCCCTGATAGCTCAATTCCGAACGTGGGCTACTCCCCCAATTCATTCTCATATTCGTAGTACCTCAACCCTCAGAAGCTTACAATTTACACTTCTTTTTCATGTGATAGCCTGAACAAACTCGGGCCAGTATATGCGCCTCTCTACTACTGATTCATCAGAATCTACCCTCTGTTTTGGGGAGGGGACTAAACAGAAAGCACGACGACGAAAGTTCAACAACATCCCACAAATAATCAAAAACGTAGGGAATTGAAGCGACCCTGAGTAAGTCGCTCACACTTCCCCGAGGCTGGAAAATCAGGTTGTTTTTCTTGTGCTTATGCGTCCTTGAGCTTCCTTTTCCTCCTCCTCAATTTACAACCACAGGGATGAAATCATCGTAAGACACTCCACTGAGCAAGTTTGCAAATCCTTTCCATTACTCTTCACTATAACACCCATCTGTATCTACGTGCCCATCAACCAACCATTGCCCCGCACTCGTCTGATTCCAGCGACCCCTGACACCACCTCAGCCAACGCAGCCACTCCCCACGCATGTTTATATCCGCCTGTGGCTTTCGCGCCCTCACTCGATCCCCCTCACAGATCTCTCTCTCGACGATCGCCGATGAATTCTTGTAGATGTGCAACAATAGTCGAAGGGTATCACAGCCTTCAAGTGACGCACAAATGGCGTGTTGCTTACATGAGCATCCAGACAGACACGATACATCACTCTCATTACACATACGCCAGAAGTCGTCTAAAGCCTCCTGTGGCTCAGATTCAGCGTACTGCGGTAAGTACCTTCGTACCTCTCGCTTTTGGCCAGAGCGGCCGAAAATGTGAGATGTTGGAGGTCTTCGGAGCGCTTGGGGACAAGGCGTGGCCTGACCATTGTCGGACGGAAAAAATCGCGACGTGAAGCAAAAAGCGGTAGCACTCGCTGAGGTGGGCTTGATTGGAGCCTATCTTCCGACTCAGGAGTGCAGGCGGAGAGAGTGGTTCGTGATTGGTGATCAGGCCTGCCCCAGAAACAGCTGGGGTAATGGGACTGGTGATGTTTACGATGACGAAAGGAATATTATATCGATCTTGGAAGTCTCCGAAGCGATCCCTGCTTTGAAGACTTTTGGTTTGTTTTGAATTTTCAAGTGAGTGGAAGAGACCTCGGATCAGGATTAGGATGGTCTGATTATTAGAGTATCTAAAGTCGGTTCTCAGGCGTCGGCTCATAAAGTCATGTCTTATGTACAAGCAAGTGTCTATCTGGGGGTCATCGCAACCTTTACCCCGTTCGCCGAACAACATGTCAATGATAGTTGTTCAATCCACTCCGAGCCATCTCTGTCCTCAATTCCCCCAAACGCCTGCAATAGCCTCACGATCGTATAGCTCGCTTCTGTGAGCGCAAACTGCTGCCCAACGCAAATTCGTGGTCCGCCGTTGAATGGTAGATAGCCCCAAGACGGGCGCAGGTCGGATGCCCACCTCTCTGGCTTAAATTCGTGTGCATCTGGGCCATAGATGTCTTTCCGTCTGTGCATTGCGTAGACGTGATAGGCAACAATCCCTCCTTTCTTGATGAAAATCGGTGACTCGCCATTCGGGCCTCCTCCGCGAGGAAGGACGGTGTCTTTATTGGCGAATCGTGCGTTGTTTGGTACCACGGGATAAAGCCGTAATGCTAAATCATCAGCGGTTGCTTATAGGCATAGAGATGAATACAAACATTCGTTGAGAAGATACTTGAGGTATTTCATGTTCCTCAATGTCTCGTAATCTGGCTTCCTACCCCTCAACCCGTCGACTTCTGCTCTAAGCTTCTTCCAGATGTCTGCCCGCCTCGCAAGGACGTGGAAAGTGTTGCTGAGAAGACTCGCAGTTGTGTCCCGTCCAGCAAGGAGAATGTTGAGGAGTTCATCTCTTAATTGCTTCGGGTCTGTGGTCGATTTTAACATCTCTGTCAAGAAGACATATCGTTCTGGCTGTCCATTGCCGTCAATCGACTTTTCCGCGTCGCGAGGGTGAAGTTTCTCCAGAGAACTGAATATGATCTTATCGACAAACTGGTGGACCGTTTTGCAAGCAGCATCAAACTCCTTATCGCTGCAGAGACGAATCAGCTTTCCTAACCGTCCTCGGTTCGCCAATCGGCTCTGCGCCAAGTCATAAGCTTGCTGAAACTGATCTTCCTCTGAGCCCTCGGTACTGTTGAGAGAGTGAACTGATTCCCCGAATAGAAATTGGGTTGCGGTATCTAATGTCAATCGAAAGAACAATGGTTGCAAATCTACCGTTGAGCCATCTCTAGGAATCTTTGCAATGAACTGCTGAATATGGGTCTCGAACGAGTCGAGGTCAGCGACCTGAGCTCGGGTGAAGTTTGGTCTAACAAGAGCCTATTGCCATTAGAAGGGAACCAGACAGAAACCATCTAATCACTTGCCCGTGAATGCTCCCACTGAACGCCATCTTTCTCCTGTTAGCAGAGGACCATCTTATTGCGGGAAGTGCATCACACACCAGTAGTAAATATACCCTGTCCTAGCATTGCCCCGAAAGCCTCCTGTCTCTGACCCAGTCCAAAGTCTTTGAAATTGGTTGCCAGAATGGCCTTGACGTTCTCAATATCGATCGTATTGACGTACGTTTGGCCCATCATTCGAGCTGACCATGTCATCCCATGCTTGTCATAACGGCTTTGGGCTAGCTCCAAGATTCTTCCGTTTTTGGATGCGTTGATTTGCGTTCGATAGAGATCTATCCCGACCACACGCTCCAATTGAGGGAGTCTGTTGTAGATTGGCTGGCACCCATTCCGCTTCTTGAATCTCGCGACCCGGATAGACTGTCCGATGTACCATAAAACACACGTGAGAACAAAGACAAGAATGCCCGCGTTGCGAAAAGTGACACCCATGCTGGGCAGCAGCGTTGAATGAAAGAACGAGCGTGCAAAACGAAGGACGAGGAGCAAGTGCTACTAGCTCACAAGGCTGAGACGTGGAGAGCTGAGGGATGAGACGGAGGTCTTGCCCTCATATGTCTGAAGCAGAGGAGAGAAGAAAGAAGGAAGAGGCAAGCAATCTGTTGTCAGCTTGTTGCTGTCCAGCAGGAGTCGCCGACTGCACAGGGAAGATGACAATCCTCGCAGCGATCCACGTGAATGCCTTGGATGCTTTCAAAGTGAATGGCCATTCTACCTTTACGATTTGTTGGTTCCTGCCAGGTGCTGCGCTGAGGAAGCACGTCCGACAGGCCGAGACGTAAAAGAGCTCGGAAGGCTGAGCGTTTTAGACGACGACCCCACCTTTCGGAGCGCGGGCATTGGACAGAATACGAAGGCGGCATCCGCTAAACTCGCTGGCAGGAGATGCGCAGCACTGCAACGCCATAAAAGAGAGCGCGATGTTGATTGAGCCTTCTCACCTTCATCCAAATGAGGGGGAAAGTGTCCTCTGGGGAAGAACCCCATACACGGCCCTGCGTCGTCGACGTTGTGAACGCACTCGAACGGTGAAGGTCCAGACCTCGAAAGTTCATCCCTTTGTCTCAGCCAGACAAGCCTGCTCGTCCATGCTTTCGTCTGTTCAGGAATCGTGGCCAAGCTCGATACCACATCCTGATATAGATGCAAGCGCGGCAGGAAGTTGGGGGTCAAGTGTCTGGACCGGCGTCTCCGGCTTTGCTTCTTTTCTTTGGTGGCGGTGCATCACGTGATGAGCCTCCTTCCTTGTGGTGCATCGCCTTGGGCATGAGACTCAATAATCTTTGCAGCGAAGCGATAGGGAAATTTGAATCATGGAATTCAAGCGTTAACTTCAGATCTCGCCAAAAATCGTGTCCATGGATCTAGCGCTTGTGCCCATGTCTACCTTTGCCGAAATCCACGACTTCTCAACTAAAAAGGCCTCGGTAATTGCAATGTCTAGGAAGAAAATCGATACGTGGGTTTGAAAAGGAAGTCCAGGGTCTAGCTTGAGGCCTGTCAAACGGAAATGCTCTTTCCTCGAATGCCTCTGCATCTGTACCTTTGCAAATAGCAGACTTCCATGCTGAAAAGTCTTCGGAAATTGGAATGTAGAGGGCGAACAACGATGAATATGTGATTCTACATCATACAAGTCCAAGATCTAAGTCCAAGTCCTTTGACTCTTATATGCCTAATTATCAAGTACTTGTGCATCGGTACCTCCCTTTCCCAGATGCAAGTAGCAGACTTCAATGCCGAGAAGTCATCGGTAATTCGAATGTTTAGGAGGTCGGAACAAGCGCAGATAATTCTTTTACTTTCGCAGCTGCAAGTCAGCTCGACATGCTTGCCTATTGAAAACTGCGGTGCCCCGTTCTCAAGTGCTTGTAAACCGGTATCTCCTTTGCCAGATGCAAGTAACAGGCTTCAATGCCGAGAAAGTCCTCGGTAATTTAAATGTCTAGGGGGACAGGCTCAGCGTAGATCGTTTGTTTATTTCTGTAGTTCGTCTCAACTCGACAACCGACATGCTTGCCTACGAAAGCTACGGAGGGAGTAATCACCGTTCTTAGACATATGTAATTTTCACGTGCTTACGGGCGTACTTTGAACCCCCAAATGTGGTAAATACCGGTGCGGACCAAGGTATGACGACGAATCCTATGCCTAGGACGTCAGGCAATACCTTTCTATTATCCCGATTCTGAGCAACGTCACACCACGACTACGGGGGAAAACAGTTCAAATGCCCGACTGAATCGGAGAATCTCGGGTATGACGAGACCGATCCAACGGTCATTTGAATCTGATAGAGACAGCCGGCTGTACTTACTCTCAAACGGATACGGTCCACTTAATCACCGTGACGACGATGGGGATCTTCCATCGACTTGAGAAGTAGCCGCATGTCAAGCCACCGCGGACCGATTGAGATCCACAACCTCGAAACGGGAAGTGGCGCTGGATAAGGAATACCTTAATTCAGCCCACTGATACGCCTGCCTTATCGCAGGAATTTCAAGTCCCACAATTCGAACAGAGTTTGTACAGAAATTATGTTTCGTATGTACCTACCTCACAGTGGCGGGACGAATTCAAGAATGAATGAAGTTGCATGTGGTCCTGGGCCGATGTTCGGAGCCGGGGGAACAGAGCGGACGCCGACGACACTCTTCACGATGCGCGCGGCTGTCTGTTCTGACTCGCGAGACGAATAGCCGTGGCAGCAAACGAACGACAATTCCGAGGCAATGGTGAGCAGTGAACCGCGAAGCACGGTACCAGTTCCCAATGTGAACTTGCTCTGACGGGGGTTGCAGCTGACTTGCGGCTCGTGCAGTGCTGGCGGGCCCAGCTCCCAATATCAAGCCTCCGCCTCAGCGCAGATTCACAGCTGACAGATGCTGCAAGGGGATGATTGACACCAGGAAGGGCCTGCCTGGAACAGGCCACCCGCGTAGATCACATCAGCGTGGCCTTGCTGGCCACGACTCCACGAGTCCCTGATCAGGACGACAGCCAGCCACGGCTGACAGGACTGAGATTCTAGGCTGTTGCGTTGGTCCCGTTTTCCGTCCGTCCCAGAAGGAAGCCTGCACGCACGCGCATGCACGCGCAATATATAATGTATATATATCCAGCAAGGGTCCGCGAAGGCGGAGTCTTACACGAGAGCTCGTCATTTTCTTTGCCCCCAACCTGCTCTGCGTGTTTCGTTGGGACCACGAGAGAAAACTTCATCGCTGGTGTCCGGTGTTGAAGATTAGGAAGGAAGCTTTCGCGAAGCCGCCAACCGCCAAACGCCAAAAAAAAAACGCCTTCAGGACCCCCACTATCTTCCCACAGCCCGTCGCTCCGATTGTGGATCTCGCGCCAACTTTCTGACGCTCAAGACTTGCAAGAGCCCTTTATCAGCGGCACACGGCTGTGCCTATCAACTGGCAACCTGGCATGAAGCGGAGTGGATTCCTACGATTTCTGCTTTCTAGGGCCCCCATTGTGAAGTAGCTGCGCAGGACAGAGTCAGGAAAGACTTTCTTGGTCGTCTAAGCCCGAGCCTTCCTCAGCGTCGTCAAACGGATCGCTTTCTCTGACTCGTACTCAACCACCTACACTCTGTATTTCCTCGCCTCTTGCAACTGTCGTCCTCTTTGGCAACGAATACTCCCGTGTTATTCATTGATCCATTGCCCCTCCTTGGGCCCCTCCGCAACACCTGGACGTGAGATTCATGACATAGACCAGCAATATGCCAAGTTTCAATGTTTTCGGAGGTGTCACCGGGAGGAACAGTGCAACACTGTTCGAAATTCGGTTCGTAGGTCTTTTGCGTATAATGAGCCCTCTGCTGACAATTTTCCAGCCTGGAGAATGAGATCATCGTTTTGCGTGGTGGAGAGAGCGAGGCTTCGAGCCAGATGCTGAAGGGCGTTGTGGTTTTGTGCTTACCTTCAGCCTTAAAAATTGAAGATGTACATCTGAGAATGACCGGACAGTTGAAAGTTGGGTAAGTTTGCAGATTGCAATGTCATTCGAAGCTAACATCCCATTCCTCAGGTGGAACGACCAGAGAATTACTCCCACGGGTATCTCCAACAATCGAGTAGACAAGACGACCGAGATATTTAGTCACAAATGGGCTCCATTTGTCGGTGGCGGAGCTCCAGGCTCCTCATCGAGAGGCACTCTCCTCCCCTCTGGCAACTACGAATGGCCCTTCGAGCTCGTTATACCGGGTTCAATGGCTGAAAGTGTGGAAGGTCTGCAGGAAAGTCATATTATGTACAAGTTGAAGGCGACTGTGGCTCGAGGCAAATTGGCATACGACTTGCACGCTCACAAACCCGTTCGTATAGTACGGACCCTGGACCCGTCAGCCTTGGAACTGGCTCATGCCATGACCGTCGAAAATGTGTGGCCGAATAAAATAGAATACCAGCTCGTGATACCACAAAAGGCGATCATCTTTGGCACGGCAATCGATATCGAAATGCGGTTTACATCATTGTTGAAAGGGCTAAGAATTGGCAATATCAAGTGTCAGCTTATCGAAGCCCAAGAATTCACAATCGCAGGGGCTTCCGTAAATACTGACAGATTTTACAAACACCAGAGAGATATCGATTCTTGGACGTTCGAACTGAATGACGAGGAACATTATCATGATATGCTGGATGATAGCGGGCAAGATGGCTACACTCTCCACGAGAAGATGCCCTTGCCGAAGAGACTGAGTAAGTGTTTGCAGGATGTGGATGTTCATGGTATCAAGATACGGCATAAAGTCAAATTCAACATTGCGTTGCACAACCCGGATGGGCATGTTTCAGAGGTAAAGTCACCTTTGTAGTCAGTTCGAGCTACACTGACAAACCTAGCTTCGTGCTACACTTCCAGTCACCATCTTCATCTCCCCCAACATGCCTCTAACTTCTGATGGCCGCCTGGTAGACCAGACTCCTTTGAGTACACAATCCACCGATATTGTGCAACATGCTCCGCCACTCTATGGAGAGCATATCCTTGACCAACTTTACGCAGATGTCGATCAAAGTGGGATGATGACACCTGCGCCGCAATCTGGGATGAACACGCCATTCTACAATCATTCACGCTCAGGATCAGCAGAAAACTTGTCTGCTCTCACTTTAACACCTCACCCGAGTGGAGCCGTCCCACCTGCTGCGCTCTCATCAAGACTTCAAAATTTGAATCTTGGGTCTCGAAACAACAGCTTTCGACGATTGCACCATATTGGAGAATCCGAGGGGAACACTCCATACTCACAACCTCAACCTCATGATGGAGAAGCCGGTTACTTCGACCACTCGGGCCCGAACAGCAATCCCCTGAGTCGACGTACAAGCGAGGAAGAAGGCGGAGTATCGAACCTGACTAGTGGACAACATTCCCCTGAGCATATTGACTTCTCGGAACTGGGAGACCTAACAAAAGTACCATCGTACCGAACTGCGGTCCAGACACCGATTAGAAGTACTAGCTACAATGACGCCTTGCCAAATTACGAAACAGCAGTCTCACAACGTAAGCCCCCCAGACTTTCCCGGAGCACTAGCACTGTTTCCACCTTCGCATGTCTTGCGAGCCGTCTGCTCTCTAGACACTGACCGTAGACGGCTCGTAAGGCGCAACATCTCAACCCAAATCACATCCAGAAGAGGCAATACTAATTCGACAACCTGGGTTCTAGCACCCAGTCCAACTCGAAATTTCAGTAACCCAGCCACACCTGGATCGGAGGCCAACGGAGAAACCGTAAATGGCCGGAGAAATCCATTATCAACTATGGGATTCACGCCAATCGCGCCAATCCACCCTCCGCCACCGGCTCACCTGCACGCGTCCGGGGAGGGAGACGAGAGAAGGAGACTTCACCTATTGCAAAATAGGGGGAGAGCGTACTAGAGCATAAAAATCCCCTAGTTGCAGATGAAGAGCAAGTATTGTGTTGCATTAAAGGCGTCAGCTGGTTCAGGATAGACATTGGTTGCATTGTTAAGGAGTTTTCGGTCAGGCATACGCCCTAAGGGCAATGGCGTTGCGGTATTCTGGTCACTTGGACATAACTCCACACCGGATTCTGAAAAATAGCTTTTTAATACCCAATTGAGCTCCTTTCTTGGCAAAGAGAATTGGCCCCTCCTGAAAACTTGTGTTTTCTCTGCGTAGAGATGACATACGGCTCCCTAACCCGCAAAGACGTTCTGATGTCAGAACTAACAGCTTCACTCAAGTTCTTCGATCCGTGGTCTTGACTTCACATTCGGGCCTTGACCATCTCTCGGATGGATTGACAAGCCAGCCAGCTCCTGGATCTCGGTCTGCTCCTTTTGAGGCGGTATGAGTGCATTGATCTGCCATGTTCGAAGCCCTTCTATCACATCTCTAGCATGCTGCCTCACCAGCCCATCGTTATCCGAAGCCTCGACATACGTCAAAATCCGCTGTACATCATCCAAGCTCTGCCCAGCAAATCCAAAGGCGAGCTTCTTGCCATCGGCCCGAGCTGTATCCAGAGCTCGCACGAAACTCATGATCATGAGTATGGCTGCCCGACGTAAGATCCCCTTTTCAGGTTCCGGCTCGAGAGTCAGAATATGGATACTGAGGTCCACTGATGTAGAAAGTATATTGGAGTTGATACCGGAGATATTAGCTTCGATTCCTGATCCAAGGACAGAGACTGCCGATGCTCGGATGCGAACATCCTCAGAGCCACGCTTGCTTTCCCATCCAGTAACGATCTGGGAAAGCATCTCATTCTGTTCCTCAGCCTTGAGATCTAGAGCTTCATCAAGCTGAGGCACTTCCCCGCCCCATGCGTCTTCGGCCTCTTTATCTTGCTTCTGCTTCAGCTTGTTCTTCTTCTCTTGCTGTTCTTCTGTTCTGGGCCTAAACCCGCGCCGACTGGCGAGGAAGAGCAGACCTTGGCACACAGCTCCTGCTGTCTCGCCACTGAATGCCAATGCGCTGTTCTCGATGACTTGGAGAAGTGCTTCTCCTAGTCTTAATCGTTGATCCAAGTCATACTCCTCGTTAGGATCAACATAACGGTCAATCAGGTCTTTCATTACAGCTCTGGGGTGTTTTTTAGATAGTTGAATGAATGACTTTATGACCCGTAGGTAGATGTACTCCTCGCTGTCTTGAAGTAGAGAGGAAAAGAGGACGAGAAGAGCAGGAACGTCAATGATGGGACTACTGTTGCGAATCAATTCGGAGATGAGCTCAAGACCTTGGACTCTGACTGGAGGTGGTGAATCAATTCCAGTGAGGTACGACATTGCAAGGCTGTAGCTTTTCCTGTCCTCGAGCTGTCGATCCGTTGGCGTGCTCATATTGACAGTGTCTGCTCCTTCGATTGTACTTCTGTATTCCAAGAGCAATAAGAGATTCTGTGCAGTCGATGCCATGTCTGGATTTCGTACTCTGCTGACAGACTTTAGAGATTTCTGAATTGAGTCAAGGCGAGAGTCGGTCCCAGAGCTAACCTTAAAACTTGGGGAAGTCAAAACGATGTTCAGGAGGCTGAGTGCAACGGCTACGGTATCTTCGTTACTTGCGACACTACTCGTGGTGACGTCGGATAAAACTTGACTAACGAGATCGAGTACTTGAATCGAATCCTCAATTAACTTTTCTGGAAAAGTACTCATCATTTTTAGCATGACTTTTGCTTCGATGAGGCTATCCATAACATCATCTTGATCAGATTTTGGCTCAAGGGTGATGACGACTGGCTGCGCCTGGTCGGTTGCACTATGTGCGAGCCATTTCATGCAGAGTTGCATGAACAAATCAGAAACATCGGTCTTCAGGTCCGGCAGTTGAAGCAATTCGATAAAGGCGTCCACACAACTTTCGAGTCTTGTTAAATCTAGACCGTTGTCTGCACGACCTTCGAGCTCCCCTCGTGCGGCATCCTCAATTTGAATACTTCCGTCTTGAGTAGTAGCGTATAGCCAAGATTTTCCGGGCCCCGGTGTTCTTCCTTTAAATGTAAGGTTTTGCAAAATGGCACTTAACAGATTGCTGCTAGAGTTTCTCGACTGGTTGGAGTCCTTGCTTCCCGATGATAGTTGAAGAAATGTTTTCAACAATTCTCCCGCCGGTTTCCTATAATGTGTCTCAGTCAATTCATTTCCACCGGGCCAGGACGACAAAGACCAAAGAGGAAGGAGAATTGGGCTCAGTAGCCGTTTCGTCAAGGAAGGGTGTGGATGGGTGTTCAACAAGGTGGACAATCTCTGAAGGGCTTTGCAAACTTCCGGAGCGGATATAAGAATTTTGCGAGATCCTAAACTCTCAATGCTATTTGCGGAGACTCCTTTCGAGTTTTTCGCTGAAAACGATGGGTCCAAAGCTTCCAGTAGTGGTTCCACGAATGCCTTCCAACCCGGCATTCCAGGTGCGCCGAACTGCTTCCTCCCTAGGATGCCAAAACCAATGACAAATGCTGCAGCTCGATCCATTTCTGGCTCGCCGTCACCTTCGAGGAGCGAGAGGAGTTGGGGTGCTATTCCATGAAACCACTTCTCAGGTGACATGCTGACCGGAGGGGAAGAAAGTAAACGTGATACCGCATTCAAGGCCTCGTGAGAAATGGTCGAACCTTTTCCGGGAGTTCTGGATGCATTACTCGCAGCGTTGCTCGGGTGGACAGAAAGAACAAACTCTATCGTATCTTGAACACCTCTAGGTCGAAGTGGTAGTCGTGCTAAGGCTGATATCAGGGGTGTTCGTAACCATGGTTGTACTCTATCAGGTTGTACGAGAAGATTCAAGACTGGCATAAGGGCTATGGTACTTGTGCTTGGGAAGTTAACATGTATTCTCAATCTGGATCCGAAGCAAACCTTTCTAATAGAGCAGAAAATGCAGGGACATTTGCTTTTCTTGTTTCCCAAGATATTTCCGGGTCGAATGCCTGCTTTCCACTCTGAAGAATGCGATCAACAAGTGGCGGTTGAGCCTGCTTGTCAGAAGTTGGGTCGGCCATGACCGCTTCATGAAATCAAGATGCTCTCCAGGAATTCCCAGGGTGTTACTGTAAACAACTGAGGTAACCCTTTGCAAGTCATCTATTTGGGCCTCTCAGCTTTGATCGTCTTGTGCTTCCTTCATGCCGTGACGGTGGTCGATAGACGTTGGAGCAGGTTATTTCTCTATGCCTTCGATAGAAGGTGATCATATGTGCATATCATCTGCCATACAGCATACAAGAGTCACTGGGGTCGTAAGACTGCCACTATGGATTTGCAGCCTACCTAGACGATAGCTGGAACTTTGATGAAGCCAGAAGGATTGGAAATCGACATAGGCGCAGTATCACGTGTTTTGGCGAACGAACAGAGCATGGGTGGCACGGGCCATGACGCGAGTTGAAGCTCGATCTCGAGTCTTCTCCCTTCCCTCTTTCCTTCCCGTAACTTCAACCATCCACTGCCTCTCAATTGGTTGTTTGCAACGCTCTGCAGCTTCGTCTCTATTCTTGCTCTCTTATCCTTTACCTCGAATCGCGACTCGACTGGCATCAGCTTCAAATTCTCACATGCAGCGCCAAACGCGTAATCGACCTCCACCGACGCTACCAGATACCTCCTTACCACGCGACTACGAAGCTTCTCTCGCTCTCCTTAGAGCACCCACAAACCAAGCACCTCGCCTTCCCAACAGTCTTCTGGTCTTTATTTCCGTTGGGAAATCATCCAACCAGAACTTAACCCTAAGTATTCGTCGGTTGTAGCTTTGCGGTCACAGTTGCTCTTCCAATTTATTAGGTCCTCGTCTGCTGAGTGACGGTTGTGATGCTGGAAGGCAGAGCGATCCGAACAAGGCTGGGGATTGAAAGGTTAGAGGAATAGTCCAGATGTCGAAAGACGCTAAAATAGATCTCTCCCATGAGCCATTCTGATAAAGTCCTCACGCGGGGATGCTCGTCAGGGTTTTCTGCTGGGCGTTACTCTGATTATTATGGATCGTTTTTGTCGGTGCTTCATTGAATAGTAAGGAGAGGAGATGCAATGTGGGAGAGGTACAGGCACCTCCTCGAGAGGTTGTCTTTGGGATCTTCGTCAAGCTGTTCGAGTCGATCAACGCATTCTCTACACACTCCGAAGACAAGATGGCTGGGGCTCTTTTGGATTATGGGGACTGAGCACAACATTTTCCACACGGAAGTGTCTACAAACAGTCCGTCTCTTGCGCGTGTTTCCACTTCCTCACGGTTGTGATTTGGCCCTGATCTCACTCGCCGGAATCATTTGCGTTCTGCATCTGAAGCGAGATTTCAGGGCTCTCAAACAGAAACATACCGCTCTAGATGGTCCTTCAAAGCGCCTTGCCGCTATGAAGTCATGACAAGTTGCCGAGCTCCGGAAGTCTCTTCACCCAACTGGGCACCCCTTTGATCCAGTCCACGAGATGAGATCGCACGACTTGTTTCAGTGAGGATGTCCCGTACCTCTCTTCATCCTGCTAGCTGCTTTTACGCAGCACGAAGGACGTTGTATCCAACCTCTCCTGCTTTCAGAAACTCGCGGCCACCATACCGCGCAGTCAGCTCACAGGACCGATGCCACGGCACTAGCCAAAGGCATTGTCATTCGTGTGATCCCGATCAGCCGCATCAACTTTCTCCGCTAGGTGCGGTCCTAGTGTGATGGAAGACGCCGACACACAGTCTCTCACCTACTTGATGAGTGGACACTCCTTCCTCGCACCTCCTTCTATTTCGGTAGATTGGAACCATCGAGATGCATGCGATTTTTGTTGATGTCTTTTGTCCGCTTTCAGCCCTGTATTTTCTTCTGAGGATACAGAGGAAACATAAAACTTATCTCAGAGGGTAATGCTATTCAAACAGAGAGAAGCTTCGCAAGTCATGTTGAGGTATCTGCTCGTCCTTGGCCGTCCGTTACAAGTCCGGTCCCCTGCCGAGGGTTTGAGTAAAAGCGACGTTGGGAAGATGGTCATCATTCTTTTGGTTGGGACATGGTTGTGAGATTCGGTGTCGAATACGTTGGGTGCAAATGGCTAGATGCAGCGGTGAGATCCTCCTCTTGATTCATACTGCATATACAGACTTCTTCGTCTCGAGATACGGAAACTACTTAGCGTCCGGAACAGGACCCATCTCGCGTTGGAGTCAAAGCTTAGTGCTTGTCTGTTCGGGGTAGCGCCAAGTCGTTTGCTGGAATTCTTGCATGGACAAGTCAACGGATGTGTTGCTGTGTTGGATCGTGGATTTTCTCTGGTATGAAGACGTGGGCTGGCCTATCGGAGGGTACTTTGGGTACTGGGGAATTGAGGACAGGCTTGTGGTGGGCAGTCCTGGGTCATCTCTGGTTCTGCTTTACAGACACCAGACGATGACCCCTCCATTTTTTGGGGATAAGTCTATCTTTGAATGAATCTTAGGAGAAGATGCTAACACTTGTTATAGGTGCTACGACGGATCGTTTGGAGGAGTGGAAAGGCAGAATAGTAAGATTATCCTGAGGATCTATTGTGGAACTGGGGCATTAGTCTGTTCGTAATTTGTCGGTTAGACAGCAGCAGCAGAAGCACAAGTCAAGAAGGAATGCCACAGGGAATGGTTTATTTGAGCCGTTTCTGTTGTGCTACACGTGAGACGTGAGACAGTTTATTCTGATGGAAATTCTCCCTTCTAAAGGAATTGTTAGGAGGGGGGGCCGATTATTAGTCTCCAACAAATTGGAAGCTTTCAACCTAATACATGCACAATCACGTGTCGTGGTCCAACCTGGCCCAGCTGTAGGCAAACGGCATTTAGAAGTCGAGAATTAAAAAACTCGTCTTTGCCTCCATTTGGTGCTCTCGGCGCATTTAGTCGACCTGGTACAAAGGCAGCCTAGATTCGCCCCTCAAATAGGAGGCAGTGTCTGGGCCGACGCGCAAGAGGTCTGGTAGGGCATGACGTTCCCGACAGGTAGATTCAGGCATAAATTTAGCGGGGAGCTGTCCTACCTGCTTGATGCCTCAGCCTTCCGCAACCCGTAACCCACAACCCAAACCTCCATCCAACCCACAGCGAATATCGAGGGAGAATACGCCGACCTGCAGTAAAAGACATTACAGATCAGTGTAGCCATGTTCCGCGCTCAGCAGAACGCCTTCGACGATGTCGTCGGTAAGCCAAACCTGGAACTTCAGAGAGCTTAGGCACGCCTCCTACCATCCCGAACCAGCTACTGACTTCTGCCTTTCACAGCCAAGGCGACTGACGAGAATCTCACCTCGGAGAACTGGGAATATATTATGGACGTGTGCGACAAGGTGACGGGCGAAGATAGTGGTGCTAAGGACGCCGTGGCGAGTATGATCAAAAGGCTGGCGCACCGCAATGCCAATGTGCAATTATACACGCTAGAGGTCAGCGAAACTCCAGACCTTCATCACCTTGCTCCTTGCTAACGTGTTCTTCAGCTTGCCAATGCGCTCAGCCAGAACTGCGGTCCTAAGATGCACCGAGAGCTTGCCTCGAGAGCTTTTACTGATGCCTTGCTGCGATTGGCGAACGATCGAAACACACACCAACAGGTTAAGGCAAAGATCCTAGAAAGAATGCAAGAATGGGCGGAAATGTTCAAGGATCCAGATTTGGGAATAATGAAAGACCAGTACTACAAACTCAAGAGCCAGAACCCGAACCTACATCCTCCCTCCGCACCCTCGAAGAGCCGCCTCACGGATTTGGATCGTCAGAAGGAAGAAGAGGAGCTGCAGATGGCTCTGAAATTATCTATACAGGATAAAACGGCTCAAACACAAGCAAAACCAGCTCAACAGTCCACCTCTGCTGGTCCCTTACAATCGCAACCAGCTGCTCAGCCTCAGACAGTGCCATCCGGAACTACGGCAGCGACAGTCTCCCGGGTTCGGGCCTTGTTCGACTTCCACGCAACTGATCCAGACGAACTGACGTTCCGAAAAGGCGATATCATTGCGGTATTAGAATCAGTTTATAAGGATTGGTGGAAGGGCTTGTTGAGAGGACAGACCGGTATCTTTCCTTTGAATTACGTGGAGAAGCTAGCGGACCCAACCACGGAAGAACTGCAACGAGAGGCACAGATGGAGGCGGAAGTGTTTGCGGAGATCAAGAATGTAGAGAAACTTCTTACGCTACTGAGCACTTCAACATCTGACTTGAATGTCCGGGATAATGAAGAGATAACTGTGAGTATCACCAGAGCAGCCTTCTCCGGGTCTGCTTACAAGTCTGCAGAAGTTATACCACTCAACTCTTGCTATTCGACCCAAGCTCATCGAGCTTATTGGGAAGTACTCGCAAAGAAAAGGTAGCGTTCATAATGTATTTCGGATCCTTGCTCAAACTAATACTCTGTAGACGACTTCACACAGCTCAACGAGAGATTTATCAAATCGTGCCGTGACTATGAAAATCTTTTGGATGCATCAATGACACAGACTCAGCCTGCATACCAATACGGGCGGCACAATCCAGGATATGGTGGTGGTTATCCACCTCAAGCTGCTCCACCCCAACAAGACCCTCAGAGATACTATACGCCAAACCCCCAGCAAGGTTTGTTGGACCCCTAAAGTGATAACATGACCAAACCACTAATGAACCTGCAAAGAACAACCATACCCACAGCAGCCTTCTTCACCACAGGGTTACCCGCCACAACCCCATCGTCAAGGAGCAGCACCATTCTACGTCGTAACACAACAGCAGCAACAGCAGGCTCCTGCCGAGCCTCAAGGACCATCAGGGCCACCAGGACAGCAGCAATATCCTCAGAGAGACCCCACTCCTCGAATTCCTTCAAATTCCAAACCTGCACCTCTTCAAACGAGCTCTCCTCCGCCTAATCAATATCCAATCCAGCCACAGACTGGGCACCGGCCTCAAAGCACCTACTCTAATCCACAAGAACTTGCCACCTCAGTCTACGACTCTCCTGTCGCCCAACAAAATCCTGGTTCCGCTTACAGCGCATCTTTGTATTCCCAAGAAGATCCTTACTCTGCAGGCCCTGCGGCGACGCAACAACCACCGCCAGCCCAGCAACAATACAGCGCCTATGCTCCGCCACAACAACCGTCCTATCCTCCACAACAGCCCAGCTATGAACCACCAGCCCCACCAGCTGGAACCGTACCGCCACCTGTAGCAATGAACGCTGGATATCCTGTGATTGGCCCGCCACATGACGCGCGAAATACGCTACCTAGCCAAGGGGCAAATCAAGGTTATAAACCATACCAACGACCAGGATCGGCTGAAGGGCGAGGAGGGCCCAGTGCTCCCCCTGGCGGTCCAGCGGACTTTTATAGACAAAGTGCTGCTTATTGATTTTTCGGTGGCCGTTGATGTATCAGACGGATGTCGGTGGATTATCAAGCGATGGCATGCAAGCAGTTCAACCTCTTGGAAGGTCTCAGGTCTAGCATGTTCATTTGGGGAGTTTGCGAGCTCCGTACGGGAATAATTCCAGGCAAGGGGAAGGAACGATTATTTCACAAATGTACTATACCATACCATTGGCTAATTTGCAACAAAATCTGCAGCCAGAAATTTGAGATGTGCTTGGAATATTGTGTCTCCTCAAAGTTGAATTCGGGCCACGCTGCTTAACTCGACCACATGCCCAGGATTACACACCAGCGACATACCCATGAGTATTTCTGGCCACTCGGAGTGCTATCAGATGTACTTTCCCTAATAAGCGAGTGAAAGGAGGCGAGGCCTACTGTGAGTAGCGAGCTCTGAGGCGTGCCTTCCTCTCAAGCAGCAATGGGGCAACGAAGCAACGAATACACTTCCTTCATTTTTCGGAAGGTGCGAGAGGCATGGGGGCCATACTTTCTCAGAATTGCTCCTTAGCCTCCAAGCTGCCCATTTCAGCCCCGCCGTCTGTTCCAATCACTCAAGCCAATCCTGGAGGCTGTCAATAGAGGCTGGTGAGATGTCCCACTAGACTGACTCGATGTTCCTCGAGGACTTGGGTCTTTTAAAACTGCATTCTTCGCCCACGGATGCTGAATCTTTGTGGTAGTGCCATATCGTTATTGTAAGTTACATTGGATCTCGCAAATTTTGCTCTGCTTTTGATTGTTCCAGTACCCTGCGGGACTTTCAATCTTAGCTGTCGCGCGCGAGAGACATGCGGGCTTTAATGTTCCCTCAGATCCATCCCCAAGGTCCTATTAGACTGTGGAACATTTATAGTATTCTAATGTCCACTTGGATTATGGATCTTTCATTTCTATTTATAGCACTATTCTTTTTTGTACAAGGAGAACGTCGTTCATTGAAATTCAAATCTCCTCATTGTACTTATCAACAGAGGAACACTGATGTCTCTTTACTTTGCCTTTGTCCCTTCAGCATCTGGGACTTTCAGGATCTAACACTCCTCAATGTTCAGATAAAGAGTGGTACATTCAATCCTGTAGCAACTTTGATTGTTCTTCTAGGTTCCCCTACATTCAAATTCTAGCTTCCTCATTGTTCAGACGATGTGTGGAACGTTCACATCAATCCTTTGGGATCACGGTTGACAATTTATAAGGTTTTCAAAACACATTGTTCCACGAACGGGCAGAACATTCGAGAAGGGCATCTATTCATTTCTAAGCGCTTTAAATATTCTATTAATGAAAGTACAATCTAACTAACTAACCGCGGCTACGGACTTGTTGGACATACTCCATTGTTCCTGGTATCATGGGGCCAATGGGCATGGTATAGTACACTTCTCCCGCCGCCTCCAGCAATGCAGCTTTCATCTCGTCTAGAAGTTGTTAGCTCTGATTATTCCTCATTAGGATGAAACACTAGAAACCTACCAAACTCCGGGAATGGGGTAGGTGCCACCTCCAACAAAGCACCTCCCTGCGCAATACCCTCATCATCGTCCTCGCTGCTAGAGCTTTCATCCTCATCATCCAGATGATAACGACTGACTGCCACAAAATCACCATCACACTCGCCATCAATATCAGTTACATCTCTTCTTCGCTTCTTTCCTCCCTTCTTCACCTGCGTGACCGGGATGCCCCCGCTCTCCTCACTATGGACGAACTGGTAAACATCGTCACATTCAACCGGTCCGGTGAGAACATTGACATTTATGAGTCCCAGACCAACGTTGATCTCCTCGCCTCTCAGTGCGTAAACCTTGGCGTTGTCACTTGAGTCGGCTTGATCGAATAGTCTGGAGGTAGCACTAAGTCCACTGGGTGACAGGAGCTGGCCGGTTGACATGAACTCTGGTATACCGGACATTGATATTGTAGAGATTGATGAATTGGCTCGGCAGTGTCGTGGCTTTCGTATGAGCTGTCTTTCATTGTTCCGGGGCAGTGCTACGACATTCGAGGTGGATTGTCCTCTATTGTACAGAATGACATCGGCGGAATGAACAGCGACACCTCCTTCAGTGTATATGTCGGCTTGAGCGGAACGAGCAGCAAGGCCTCCTTCATTGTACCGATTGAGTTGAGCGGAATGAACAGCGACACCTCCTTCATTGTACTGAGTGATTTGAGCGGAATGAACTTTAGAATCTCCTCCATTGTACCTGTCGACTTGAGCGGATTGAGCAGAACCATCAGTGGGAGTAAAAGGTGGCCTCGGAGTCTCTTCACTATTCGACATTAGCCCCTTAGTCACAGCCGATCTCCAAGCGAAAGTAAAGTGGAGTTGCCGCAACACCACCCAACTTTCGAATGCTTGCTAGAATAAAGAATATATAGACATACCTGTCGAAGCTCTCCCAGCTGCTCGTATATAGGGGTTTTGCTGCATAGACAGTGGAGAAGGGAGAAGTGACGCCGACATGGCCCAGGCTAGAGTTGGAGCTGTAGAGATGTTAGACATCCGTATCTAATAACTTGAAGAACAAATGAAATGGACTGAGACTAACATACTCTTTAATGGCTCCCTTATTCTTCTCTTTCGGCATGTAGTAGTGGAGTGTCGGAGTTGTAAGTTGTGGGCTGTCCTCGAAACCTGTGTCGGTGTCGCATCGCATAAAGTTGCTAGGGATCGGGGTTAGCCAAAAGAACATCAAAGAGGAAGCTTTGAGAACTATCTCTTAGACACTCACTTAGACGCCATAGTATTAAGATTGCAAAGCACGGCTAGTTTCGTCTTCTTGGGTTTGAGTTGTCAAGTTGCAAGAGGATGGGGAGAGCTTGAATGGGAAGTCGAAGATCGAAGGAATATTTGTGTGAATAACTTTTCGAAGCGGGGTCGAACCAACTTCATCATCAGATTCACCTATGTACATATTTTTGTGTTGGAGTCATTTTTGAAGCCTAGTGCTCCATAGCATCCTCAAATAAATTTCTCAGCTGCTCCCTCTCCTCGTTGACCTCAGTCGCCAGGCCTGGCGCCAGCATCAGCACACGAGCTTGAGGGAGAGTACCTTCAACCAGATCATCAAGATGCTCTCTCTTGAAGCCTAAATCTTTCAACCCGTTGGGCTGATCTCCCAACTCTGCTAAGAACTTAGTTAACGCCTCTGCGAGAACTTCACCAGCGCTCTCGTTCTTTACGTTCGAAATATCAACACCAAATGCTTCTGCAGCAGCCAAGTGACGCTCGGGATTCGAGGCTCCAGTAAAACGGAACACAGCTGGAGCCGAAACAGCTACGGACACACCATGAGGAATGATTGGGGTGCTGACTTGGTAGCCAGGATGTTGATATCCAGGATTCTGACCAGAGATGGGATATGACATGCCTATAGATTGAGGTCAGAGAAGCCCCAAATCTTGGAACTGGACAACATACCATGACACAGATGGACACCAGCGTTTCCAAAACCCACACCTGCAAGAGTGGCGGCTAATAACATCTGACTTTGGGCCTCATGGTCTTCAGGATCTTTGACCGCTCTTGGAAGGTACTTCACGGTACTCCTTAGAGCTTGTAACGAGAATATATCACTAATGGGATTCGCCCCCTGGTATGCTGGCCGATTTATTGGATTAGAAGGTCGAGGGGTTCGTTCAAAATAAGGGATAGCAGTCCAACTTTCGAGACTGTGGCACAATACATCCAGACCAGAACTTGCATGAACAGCCGAGGGCATAGTTCGAGTGTTCAAAGGATCGCATATTCCGAGAGTCGGCTTTAGATTTCGATGTGCAATTCCAGTCTTCGCACGCTTGGAAACCAGGTCAAAAATAGCTGTTCCTGTTGTTTCAGATCCGGTCCCAGCAGTTGTCGGCACAGCAATCAATGGTTTCAATGGCTTGTCAATAGGAAGTCCCTTTCCCAACGGGGCATTGACAAAATCGAGAAATTCTGCATCAGGATAACAAGTATAGAGGTTCATAAGCTTTGCTGTGTCGATAACAGATCCGCCGCCAACTGCAAGGAACGCATCTGGCTGATACGGCTTTGCAAAGTCAATAGCCTCCTTGATGCTATATTTGCAATTTTAGTACGACTTGGGGATACACATGGGAGCTACGCACGAGCTGTCCTTGGGTTCAACTCTACAGTCGTCAAAAACGGTAAATTCAACGCCCTCCCTCGTCAAACCCTCTATGACTTGTTTCATAGCATTGAGGTTCTTCACCACGCTGTCCGTCACTACGCAGACTCTCTTCGCACCCATGTTCTTGAAATCCATACCCACTTCCTTTGTGACGCCTGGGCCAAAGCGAATTGAGGACGCAGCCATTTCGAAAGCATACTCCTTCTGCCTCGACATGTCGATGGGGGTTGCATAATTGCGCTGGAGATTTCGCTTCGCGTGGGCGAGAAGCCCGGAAGAGGGTTGATGATGATGGTGAGCAGGATTGCCGTGGCAAGGGCAGGAAGGAGGATGTGTGTATTGTATTGTTCTAAGCAGATTCATAGCCCGCACCGCTCTCTGAGCCGATATCAGTACTACTCGAAGCACGACGATGTAAGCTACTACATACCGTAGGGGCGACCCTCACAGCGGAAGCCATGTTGGAAGAAGTGGGGTAGGGAAATGGAGAATCAAGAGCCGATGTCCTGCGTATTGTTGAGATGGCCAGTTCTTACAGAGACGAAGGCGAGACCGACAAGCACAAGTCAACACAATGGTCAACCTGAGATGAGGTCATGGTAGTGAGCTTGTGGTAATGTAGTAGGATTGAGTTTCGGGAGCCGTCGAGCTGGGCTGCGGCGTCCGGCTATGTGTAAATGTGGGGAAGCACAGAGGGGAGCTTCTCCGCAGCCGGTCGTCGGATCCCTGCCCATGTCCCTCGGCTCACGGCTTTCCCCCTTCGGCTGATCCACCAGTCCACGCCTGAGATTGGACATCAACCGAAGCCCCCTTCTTGGCCGCTCCGTATAAGGTAGTCAACTGTATATGGACTTGCGAGTTAAGCGTTAGAAGGCACCCAGGTCTTGCAAACGTTGTAGGGAGGAGCAGCTATAGATAAATCACTGCCTGAATCGCGGGGAGCTCGTCACGAATATGCATTGTCTCTTCTCATTTATCTCAATATTCGCCTATACAACCTCTGTTAAAACTCCAGGTATCAAATCCATCCATCCAATTTCAATTTGTAAATGTCCCCATCCCCAAATGCATCGGATGCGCCAAAAGCGAATAACGTAGAAGGCCACCTAAGAGCTGTCCCCGACCATTTGTTCAAAAGCCCCAGACTCCATGATCCAGTGACAAAACAAAAGGTGGTCTGCGCTCCTGCGCATGTGTAACAAATCGTAAATGGCGTATAATGCATCAATGGTGAAACGTATTTCGAGGATACCTTCTTGATCGACTCGAACCTGCGTGCAGCGTTCTGCATCCTCTTACCAGCGTCTGCTGCCCCTCCTGCTACTCGAGCCTGAATCACCCCCCCTTGGTTCAAATCCTCCTCGTTCTGATGGGCCTTTACTTCCACCTCCTCTGGGCTCTTCGGAACTCCTTCTTCCGGACCCATCTCTCCCCGAATTGTCTCTTCCTATCTCACTCATCTGGAAGAGTAGCGGCTCATCATCAGCTTCGTAGAGACCAGTCGGCTTAGTAACGAAGCCGCTGTATCGGCCACTGACTCTCTCACTACCACTGCCGCTCCCCCTTTCTACCAAGCTCGAATT
>Ga0302140_10002492_pt1 | contig 23911 bp, 18 predicted proteins | sample I_Bog_E1_1_FD_202095 | JGI IMG/M metagenome (GOLD analysis project Ga0302140, IMG submission 202095) | Peat permafrost microbial communities from Stordalen Mire near Abisko, Sweden - I_Bog_E1_1 | ecosystem: Environmental > Terrestrial > Soil > Wetlands > Peat | place: Sweden: Abisko, Stordalen... | reverse complement strand
TTTTGCCCTTCATAGGACGACAGCAGTTCGTCGTTGCTTCCCTGCGAGTCGACGTGTGACAGAGGCGCTTGGCCGGCGGCGCTAAGTGCTGGAAGCGAAATGAGGAGTAGTACATGGAAGGCAAGCGCTCGAGCGTCCAGCCGTCGTTGGCTTGGGACTGAGGGGGATACAAGATCGGTGGGGCCGAACATCCTGTCGAAACATTTCACTATCCGTTTAAGATGCCTGGTTAGTTGCAGAGGTTTGTTGAAAGCAGGCATGGCTCGAGAGGAGCTGGGATCGGGCTGGAGTATGTGTTTACGTTGCCCGGATCGCGAGTTTCAGCATCTAGGTAGACACGCACGCAGCGCGCGTCGAAAGTTGCACGGTTTGAGAACCGAGACGCCAAGAGGCCTCCAATTCGCAACGCATACTCCAGCAACTCCGAGCGGAATGTTCCGACTTCTCCCGATTCAGGAAGTCAACGTCGACGGCATGGTCCTTGGGATCTGCGCCGGTTTCCGCTGAGAGTTCATGCCCTCAACACTTGGATGTCGGTGTTGCAAGATCGAATCCTGGGGCGCGCAGCCGAGCTTGCCTTCTATTTTCTCTTCGCCCTTTTTCCGACGCTCTTCAGCGCGAGTTCCATTCTCGGACTCGTCGCCCGTTCCGCGCCGCAAATCCTGGACAGGCTTCTTGCCTATCTGGCTCTTCTCATCCCCACGGCAGCGCTCAGCACCGTTCTGCACACATTCAATGAGACGGCGGCTGCTTCCACGTCGGGGAAAGTGACCTTCGGATTGATAGCCTCCGTATGGTCGGCCTCGGTGGGAATTTCTGCCATCCAGGACACCCTGAACGATGTGTACAAGATCGAGGATGCCCGATCTTACCTGCGTTCCCGCCTCGACGCCATTGGCCTCACCCTTCTCCTGACCGCGATCATGGCGCTCTGCCTGGCATCGCTCTTGGGGGGAGATCTTCTGGCCGCGCTCGTTCTTCGCCTGATTCCGATCCATCCGCTCGCGGCAGGCGCAGCAATCGCCAGCAGATTCATGGCCTGGATGTTCGCGACGTTCCTTCTCTCCCTCGCTTTCGCCGTTATTTATTACGCAGCGCCGGGTTTCAAGGAACACCGCTGGCATTGGATCACTCCAGGAGCCAGCGTCGGCATCCTGGGATGGTTGATCGCATCTCTCGTCCTGCGCATCTATCTCCACTTTTTCAACAGTTACTCCCTGACCTACGGCTCGCTGGGAGCCGTCATCATCCTGCTCACGTGGTTCTACATCACGGGACTGATGCTGCTGGTTGGCGCGGAGATCAACCGCGAAATTGAAGCCGCATCCCTCTAAGTTTTGTTTCCTTCTGCTTCGGCACGTCCGCTGAAGGGGAGACACGACCAGTTGGTTGGCGATTCGTTGGCGATTCTGGATGGGCCGCGCCAGCTTCGGACTGCGGAAGCAGGAGAGAAGCATGCCCAGATTCCGCGTCATTCAGGTTTATGGGGGCTTCTCGTGAAAGGAGTGAGAGGGAGGATGCCGCGATCAATTTAAGCGAAATCACTCATTGAAATGATTGCTTTGAGCAAGATTCTGATAAATAGATCAATTAAGTCGAAATAGGTATTGCAAAACGTGGCGGGCCAAGGGTTAGAATCGGTGCGGTATGTCCGACTCCATCAATCGCCGTTCCGAACTCATCGTGAAGTTCCTGCTTCGGACCGGAAGCGCAACCATCGAGGAGATTCTTGCCGTAGCCGGCTCTTCGGCACCCAGCATTCGGCGCGATCTGGTCCGCTTAGAAAGCAGGGGATTGATCCGCCGCACCCATGGGGGAGCTACGCTGGTTGAGCCGCTCTTGTACGAGCCGTTCCGCTACGACAGCTCATTTCTGGCGCGTGAGCAGCGTTTCGCGGAGCAGAAGCGCCGCATTGGGCTGGCTGCGGCCGAGCTTGTGCAGTCGAATGAAAGCATTGGACTTACGGCCGGAACCACGACCACGCATATTGGCCGCAGTTTACGCCATCGGGACAAGATCCAGGTGGTCACTAACGCGATCAACATTGGTATGGAACTCTGCAATCAACCCGGGATTAGGACCTATCTGACCGGGGGCGTCGTACCCTGGGCATGGTCATTCTCCCTTACCGGCAATGCTGCCCTGGACTTCCTCGACGATGTGTACATGGACAAGGTCTTCCTCAGCGTGACCGGACTGGATGCGGAGCGCGGTGCAACGACCCTCGAGACGGACGAGGCCCTTGTTTACCGCAAGATGAAGAAGCAAGCCAAACAGGTCATTGTGACGGCGGACTCGAGCAAATTGGGCAAGGTGAGTCCGGCGTTCATCTGCCCGGCAAATGAAATCAACATCCTGATCACCGATACGGGAGCGACTCCGGAGAGCGTCGCACCGTTTGAACGGCAGGGAATCCGCGTCCTTCGCGTTTGAAAGCCGGAAAAAGGCCTCGGCAGGAATGCGGCCGGTCGGTATCGCTTCAGCCGATGGTCCTGGAGCGCTCAAACCTCCGGTGTGGACAGTCAACTCCGAAAATTAAGGTTCAATCGACCGCGAATCAGGGTCTTGCGCGCGATGAGGCGGCCATTTCTTCGGCACGAAAGGTGCGTCCAAGTCCCTTGAATTTGCGTAACACGTTCAGAGTCGTCAAAAATATGATCGTTTGACGGCTAATTTTTCAAAACTACTATTGCATTTCACAGGGACTTGGTCTTAATGTTTCTTCAACAAAGAAAGCCGCAGCATCACCGCAAACCGGACAGGACGTACAGATAGCCTCGGTTGCGGCGGCGAAAACAAATACGGGGACTTGTCCGGCGAATGGATCGAACGGGTCGTCCGAACTGAATCATTCTGGGGACGTGACGTGGAAGCGTAAAAGTCTGTTTCGGAGCTCCGGCTTCGAAAGCCGTGCATGCACTTGAGCGAAAAATCCGCTCGCACGGGAAGGCTTGTTTTATACCCTCTCGGAAATTCCCAGGTAGCGCTCGCTAGCCGTTCTCTCTTTCTTCAGTTTCACCGCTTAGCCGCCAATCCGCGCCCGCGATTGGCCTCCACCGGAATTTACAAAAGAGAGGTGTGAAGACGATGAGTAAAATCAGTCGACTTTCCAATCGCTTCCGTCCAGGTCTACCTGTCCACCACGCCCGCAATGTCTCTGCGAAGAGAGTTTCTCCAAAATTGGGGCCCCTTCACCTGCTCTTGTTGACCTTCGTTCTACTGGCGTTCGGCCCGCTCGGTTTGCGGGGTCAGGAACTCTCTGCAACCCTGAGCGGCAGCGTGACGGATACAACCGGAGCGGTGGTTCCCCATGCCACGGTGACGATCACGCAGAATGGCGTGAACGGGTCATCGCGTGTGGTCGTGTCCGATGGAGCCGGCACCTATGTGGCCACGAATCTTCCGGCGGGAACGTATTTGATCACCGTGACGGCGCCGGGATTTGAGACCTACAAGGGCACAAACGTCGTGCTGGACGTTTCGGAGAAGCACGTGCTTAACGCGCAACTCAAGGCTGGCGCGGTGAGCACGACGGTTACCGTAGAAGACCATCCGGTTTCTGTCGATACCGAGACCAGCGGCCAGGCCGGCACGATCTCCGGCGAGCAGATTCGCGAACTCGAAATCAGCAGCCGCAACTTTGAGCAGCTGCTTACCTTGCAGCCCGGCGTTGTGAGCCAGCTGGGTGACGAGCCCAACTCTAGCAGCACGGCGATGTCAGTCAACGGCGCACGCACCACGGCCAACAACTGGACGGTCGATGGCGCAGACATCAACGACTCCGGCTCGAATGGGACGGTTGTCAATCAGCCCAGCATGGACTCGATTCAGGAAATTACCCTGGAGCGCGGCAACTACGATGCTGGCTTTGGGCGCTCGGGCGGCGGGCAGGTGGTCGTGGCCACGCGCAGCGGCGGCAGCACGTTCCATGGCGAAGGCTATGAGTATGTGCGCAACACCATGTTTGACGCGAACGACTGGCTCAACAAGGAAAGCCAGGTAGCAGCGGGACAGCCGAACAAGGCCGGCGAGAACCATCACAACGTTTACGGTTTCACCATCGGCGGTCCCATTTACATTCCCAGGGTCTACAACGAGGCGAAGAAGAAGACCTTCTTCTTCTGGTCGGAAGACTGGCACAAAATCACCCAGGCGGCAGCGAGCGTGACCATTCCCACGCCCACCTCAGCCGAGGTTGGGGGCACGTTTGCAGGTAACATCACAGCGCAGTATCCGCAGGCTGTCTATGACGCCGCCAGCAATACGTCAACGATTCCCACCAGCGCATTCAGCAAAAATGCGCAGGTTTACCTAACAGACCTTTTCGCCCCAAATGCCACCACCGCTGGCGCGCTCACTCTCAACCTGCCCACCGAGAATAGCTATCGCAACGACATTGTCCGCATCGATCACTACTTCAACGAGAAGCTGCACTTTTATGCGCGGGGCATGAACGACGTGATGCCGGTAACCGAGCCGATGGGCCTTTGGGCAGGCAACAACTACCCCGGCGTAGCCGCCGCCGCAGTCGACTCTCCGGGCAAGAATGTGGTGGGCAACCTGACCTGGACCATCTCGCCCTCGGTGGTGAACGAAGTCGAGTTTGTCTATTCGCAGGGGACCTATCACTCGAGCTTCCTTGGCACTCCGTTCGCCGATTCTTCCAGTGCGCTTAGCGCCCTGCAGGCGAAGACAGAACAGTTCAACGACCCCTATGGGCGCCTTCCCGCAGTGACCATCAACGGCGTTACAGGTTTCTCGGCGGGTTCTACTCCGTGGAAGGAACGCAACCTGGACCGCAGCTACTTTGACAACCTGGCTCTGACTGCCGGCAAGCACACCTTGCGCTTCGGATTCCAACTGCAGCAAATGGTGAAGAGCGAAAACGCGGTTGCCGGCGAGGCCAGCTTCAGCTTTGGAACTGGGCTGACAGGCGACGTTCCGTTTGCCGATTTCCTGGTTGGAAACGTGGCGCAGTATACGCAGCAAAACAAAGACACCATTCCCGATCTTCAATACTTGAACAGCGAGGCCTACATTCAGGATGACTGGAAGTTGACCCACAAGCTGACACTCAACCTCGGACTGCGCTGGAGCGATCTGCCCCCTTCGGGCGACAAGGCTAACATCCTTGCCAACTTCGATCCGGCGCTCTACAGCCCGAAGTTGGCGCCCACGATCGATCCGGCAACGGGCAACTTCAACCCTGGACAGGCCATCGGTGGGTTTGCGTTGCTCCCGGCCACCTACGCCAACGGCATCATCTTTCCCCAGGGAACGGCCTGCAGAACGGCGCAGACCTTCTCTTCGCAGGTGCAGTGCTCTCCCTACGGCAACAAAATCGATCCGACGTACAGCGCCAACTTTGCGCCGCGCATTGGGCTCGCCTACAACCCGGACGGTCGAGGCTTGACCTCGATCCGCGGGGGCTTCGGCATCTTCTACGATCGAGTCCTGAACGGTATCTTCGAGCAGAGCGCCTTCTACGATCCGCCAGAGGTGCAGACGGTGACGGTCAACAACACCAGCTTCGACAGCCCGCTGGCAGTTGCCGGGGCCACCAACTACGGACCTAACCTGCTATGGACAACGGGAACCCCCGCGTTCAAGGTGCCCAACTACGCCGACTACAACCTCACCGTCGAACACCAGCTTTTGCCTTCCACGGTAGTTTCGGCAGCTTATGTGGGAAGTCGGGCCCGCCATCTGATCGGCGAGTACGACTTGAACCAGCCCACCATCGGTTCGCGTCTGGCCGCGGACCCCAACACCGACGTCAACGCGCTACGCCCCTTCCTGGGATACAGCTACTTCGACACCAAGGGAACCATCTTCACCAGCAACTACAACTCGCTGCAGATCGGGCTGCAACATCGTTCGTCCTTTGGGTTGACGGTGGGCGCTGCCTATACGTGGTCGAAGGCTCTGACAACCAACTCCAACGACCGCGGTACAGCTGCCACGGATGCCTACAATCTGAAGATGGATTACGGTCCGTCTTCGTTCAACCAACCGCAGACGCTTGAAGTGAACTACGTCTATAACCTGCCATTCTTCAAGGGACAGAGCGGCGTAGGAGGCAAGTTCCTGGGCGGATGGGAGCTTTCCGGCATCACCTCGGCGCTGTCCGGCACTTCGTTCTCGGTGGTACAGTCCTCCGATCCTTACGCATGCCCCACACTGGCCAGCACGGGACAATGCGATCCGGCCAACACATTGCCGGGACAGGGCCTTCGCGGAATTGGTATCAGCAATCCCGACGGCCATATCTCTGCGCGCCCCAACCAGATCGCCGCGGTGCACATGACCAAGATCGTGGCGCAGTGGTTCACCACATCCTCTTACCAGGCCGCCGCGGGGTCTTTCGGCAACACCAGCTATGGATCGCTGATTGGGCCCGGCTTGCAGAAGTGGGACATGGCGTTGGCCAAGAACACCAAGATCGGCGAGTGGATCAATCTGCAGCTGCGCGCCGAGGCTTTCGATGTGTTTAACCATCCCAACTTTGCGGGCGTCGACAGTAACATCAACGACGGCGCCAGCTTTGGCACCGTCAATAGCGACCACGAGCCGCGCATCCTGCAATTGGGCGGCAAGATCGTCTTCTAGAGATCCCGGTTGCGTTTAGTCAGAATGAAGGCCGAAGCCCATGCTTCGGCCTTTGTTTTATGGACGAATAATTTCTTGCCTTGAAGTGAAGGTATTGAAGCTCGCAAAGGGCAGCGGTCACTGCGGTGAAGTCGTCGTGCCTGCAGCCTGCGCTGGGGAGGGATCGGGCACACGAGACATGACTTTCAAGAGTCCCTCGTCCGCGGTCTCATTGAGCTTTTTGGTCTTGGCAAATTCAGCGTTGGCTTCCGCCGTCTTACCCATGGAACGCAGCAGCCGGGCCAGGCGATAGTGCGCTTTCGAATCCGCTGGTTTAAGGAGAATAGCGCGCTTGAATTCTGAGACCGCGTCTGCATTCTGGCCGGCCTCAGCGTCCACGATTCCCAGGTCGAGGTGTCCCATGGCGTTCGCAGGGTTGTCCTTCACAACGTGCTCCAAAAGCAGCCGCGCGTCCTTGAAGTTGTTCTGCTGAATTTCGGCATCGGCAAGGTAGAGCATGGCTTGCGTGTGCGCTGGCTCATTACTGAGCTCAGCTTGAAACTCCTGGGCTGCCTCCTGCGTATGGCCTTCTGTCCAGAGCAGGTATCCGAGACCGAAGTGCGCATTCGGCTCCGTGGAGTTTATCCGCAGGGCTTCGCGGAACTCGCGTATGGCGCCTGCGGTGTCTTTCATTTCGTCCAGGGCCTCGCCCACCAGGATATGTGCTTCAGCGGAGTTGGCATTCAGCGCGACCATGCGATGGTACGCATCGAGAACGCACTGATATTGATTCGCGTGCAGGCAACTGTGAGCGAGTGTCAACAGAAGCGGGAGATTGTTGGCATCCAGCTCAGAGGCCTGCTTCAAATAGGGAATCGAGGGCGGATAGTCGCCCAACCCATAGTAGGACATCCCCAACAGAATGGTCAGCCGTTGCGCCTCCGGCGAGGATGCGGGTTGGGCCTTCAGCAGCGGTTTGAAGATTTGCATGGCTTCTCGATACTGGCCGTCTTTGAAGAGCGCAAGTCCCAGGTTCAAACGCAGGCCAGGCATGGAGGGGGCAAGCGCCAGTGCCTTGCGGTAGTAGGGAAGGGACTGTGCGTAATGTTCCTGGCGCGCTTCCAGCAGGCCGATGTGCGCCAAGGGAACGGGGTCGTTGGGACGCAGGCGGGACGAAGCCTTCCATGCTTGCTCCGCCTCTGCGGGTTTGCCCTGCTGTTCGAGGTCCAGCGCTGCGCTGTCGGTCGAGCTTTGCGGAAACAGGCGCGCGCTGCAGAGAATAATTCCAATGGTCAGGATGCGGGCAAGATGCTGTCGTTGCTTCGAATTCAAATCTGTCTCCCCTTGGATTTTCTTCTCCGGGATGCAGAAAGTGCAAGGGATGTTCTGCTGCCCCCGTTTGGTTTGTTGCTCGAAGCATCAATCCCGTGACTGTTGTCACATCGTGAGACGAGTTTGCGGATCCATAATCTCTTTGCGGCGGTTCGTCGCTTTTGGCTTTCTTTGACAACCTGTGTGCCTCGAAATCCGCAACACTGAATGATTGGAGCGTGCGATGCGCGTGACTTCTCTGGATGAACTGAATACTCTCGTTTCCCGTGTAGAAAAAGCACAGCGGCAGTTTGCCACGTTTACCCAGGAGCAGGTCGATCGGATCTTTGCCCATGCGGCGCTGGCCGCGGCCGGGGAGCGCATCCCCCTGGCCCAGATGGCCGTGGAAGAAACCGGGATGGGGATTGTCGAGGACAAGGTGATCAAGAATCATTTTGCCTCGGAGTACATCTTCAACAAGTACAAAGACGAAAAGACTTGCGGCGTATTGAGCGAGGACGAGGAAGCCGGCGTGATGACGGTTGCCGAGCCGATGGGCGTGATCTGCGGGATCATCCCGGTCACGAATCCCACCTCGACGGCGATCTTCAAGGCTCTGATCGCTCTGAAGACGCGCAACGGCATCGTGTTCAGCCCGCATCCCCGTGCACGGCGCTCGACTTGCGAGGCAGCGCGCATCGTATTGGAGGCCGCAGTCGAGGCCGGCGCACCCAGAGACATCATTGGATGGATCGACGACCCGTCTGTCGAGCTCTCAAACGGGCTGATGCGGCATCCGTCCATCCAGCTCATCCTGGCTACTGGGGGGCCGGCGATGGTGCATGCGGCGTACAGTTCGGGCACGCCCGCGATCGGCGTCGGTCCGGGCAACACGCCGGTGGTGATCGATGAAACGGCCGATCTGACCCGCGCGGTGGCATCCATCCTGATGTCGAAGACGTTTGACAACGGCGTGGTTTGCGCCTCCGAGCAAGCGGTCATCGCTGTCGATTCAATTTATGACAACCTGCGCGACCGGTTTCGCCGCCACCTGGGATACATTCTCACTCCTGCCGAGGCCGACGCGATTCGCGGCGTGCTGATGGTGGACGGCTCGGTAAATCCGGCCATCGTGGGCCAGTCCGCGCCGCACATCGCCGCGATGGCGGGCTTCTCGGTTCCCGCGAACACCCAGGTCCTGATCGGCGAGGTCACGGAGATCGATGCGCATGAGCCTTTCGCGCATGAAAAACTGTCGACGGTACTGGCCCTCTATCGCGCGTCTGGCTTTGAGGATGCCGTGGACAAAGCCGCGGCTTTGGTTGCCTTGCAGGGAATTGGCCACACTTCGGTTCTCTACACGGACCAGGACGGTCAGCGCGAGCGCGTGAATTACTTCAGCGCGCGCATGAAGACCTCCCGGATTCTGATCAACACGCCCTCCTCGCATGGAGGGATCGGCGATCTTTACAACTTCAGCCTGGCGCCTTCGCTCACGTTGGGCTGCGGCTCCTGGGGAGGGAACTCGGTGACCGCCAACGTGGGTCCAATGCAACTACTGAACGTGAAAACAGTTGCCAAGAGGGCGGAAAACATGCTCTGGCACAAGCTACCGCAATCCATCTATTTTCGCCGCGGGTGCCTGCCGGAAGCGATCAAGGAGCTTGCCGACAGAAAACGCGCCCTGTTGGTGACCGATCCGTATCTGTTCAACCACGGCCATGCCGACGAACTCATCCGCCAATTGAAGCACCACGGCCTGGAGGTTGAGACCTTTTTCCAGGTTGAAGCCGACCCCACCCTGGCCACCGTTCGCAAGTGCACAGAAGTAGCCACGGCCTTTCGTCCCGATGTCATTGTCGCTTTTGGCGGAGGCTCTCCGATGGATGCAGCCAAGATTGCCTGGGTCCTCTACGAGCACCCGGAAGTCGACTTTCACAACCTGGCGATGCGCTTCATGGATATCCGCAAGCGGATCTACCAGTTCCCCAAGCTCGGGACCAAGGCAACGCTGGTGGCAATCCCAACCACGTCTGGAACGGGCAGCGAGGTAACGCCGTTCGCTGTCGTAACGGACAATGCGACCGGCAAGAAGTATCCGATTGCCGATTACGAGTTGACGCCGCGCATGGCCATTGTCGATCCAAACCTGGCAATGGACATGCCCAAGTCCCTGACTGCATTCGGCGGCATCGACGCGGTGACCCATGCGATTGAAGCGTATGTCTCGATCATGGCGACCGAATTCACGGATGGCCATGCCTTGCAGGCTTTGAAACTGCTGAAAGACTTTCTGCCGCAAGCCTACCATCGCGGCGCGAGCGATCCCGTGGCGCGGGAAAAAGTGCACTATGCCGCAACCTTGGCCGGCATGGCATTTGCCAATGCATTTCTCGGCGTGTGTCACTCGATGGCTCACAAGCTGGGAGCGGAGTTCCACCTGCCGCATGGCCTGGCAAATGCCCTTTTGCTCGCCAACGTGGTCCGGTACAACGCCAACGACAACCCCACCAAGCAGTCTGCCTTCTCGCAATATGATCGGCCCAAGGCGCGCTGCCGCTACGCGGCAATAGCCGATGCGCTGGGCCTGGGCGGCGACTCGACCACGGCGAAAGTAGAAAAGCTGATTGTCTGGATAGAAGGGCTCAAGCACGATTTGGACATCCCCGCCTCGATCCAGGCAGCAGGAGTAGGCGAGCAGGAATTTCTGGCGCGCCTGGACTATGTTGCCATCGACTCCTTCGACGACCAATGCACGGGCGCCAATCCGCGTTATCCGCTCATCGGGGAGTTGCGTTCAATCCTGCTCGACTCTTACTACGGCCGGCCATTTATTGAGACCGCTGACCGTGAGGTGGAGCTTATCTCAACGGAGGCTGTGTTGCACTCCGCATGAAGACAAGCTCATTCGGCTTCCGGAACAGTGCGGCACATCGCGGCAGCAAGGGGATTGGGAAACGTGTCGGCATTGTCGACGTCACTGCGATCGAGGCAGGCAAAGTCCTTTTCAACCAGCAACGCCAACAAACCTGCGCCGGTATCGAGACTTCCGTAGATTCCCACGCTTTCGCCCTCGACCCAGCGGCGGACATCGGCGACTGGAATTAGAACACTGACCGTTTGCGGAGTCGAATGGCTGGTGATCGCCTCCGCTGTTGCGGATTGTTGGACAGCATACGTCAACCGCGCATCCGCCGTGGAGCCGTAGACAACGGTGTCTTCCACGCGGCCCTTGATTAGCAGATCTGCGACTTCGCTCTTGGTGAGCCGGAAGCGCAACGAGTTTCCCTTGATACGCAGTTTCATGAAGCGATTCTCGAATCCTCGAGGACTCTGCCCAATACAGACATACTAGCGCTCTTGCTTGAATTCGGGTCCGCGAGCGAAGCCGGTCCGGAGCCTCTTCGACCGCGCCCATTGAGAATCGGTCGGCTTGTCCCCTGCGAGGAATTGCAAACGCCTCGATCAATCTGCCGCGCAGGTCCGCGGCAGGCTTTCAGAGCGGATGATCTGCCGACATGAGGCAAATATCCGGCAGGTTCCGGTAACGTTCTGCATAGTCCATTCCGTATCCAATCACAAACAGGTTGGGGATGGAAAACCCGACATAGTCGGCTTCGATTTTCTCGATCCTTCGCGACGGCTTATCCAGGAGCGTGGCGATGCGCAGCGACTTGGGATGCTGCTGCAGAAACAGCTTGCGCAGGTAAGCCAGCGTGAGGCCGGTATCGAGAATGTCTTCGACAACCAGAACGTTCTTGCCCTCAATCGGTTCGTCCAGATCCTTGATGAGCTTGACCGCACCGGACGAACGCTGACCTTTCCCATAGCTGGAGACGGCGACAAAGTCAAATGTGGCATCGGCTTCGATAGAGCGGGCAAGATCGGACAGAAAGGGCGCAGCTCCCTTGAGCACGCCAATCATCACCAACTTCTCTCCATTCAAGTCGTGCGTGATCTGGGCGCCCATCTCGGCAACCCGCGCCGCAATTTGCTGACGGGTGTACAGAATTTCGTGGCCCTGGTAGGTGAGGGTAGACATGCAAACAGTATCGCGCGGCGCACGGGCACCAGGCGTTGGCGACTGTGCAAATCTGGTCGATCAAACTCAAGTTTGCGAGGAGTATTTCCGCATCTTGGCTTTCGAGACCCCTCCGTGGCCCGCTCGCGCCTGATCACGATCGAAAGCGCAAGGGCGTCTATACTGAGAGCGACGGGAATTTCGGAGAGTATGCTGCCTTATCTGCACATCTGGCACCTGCAAGTGCCAACCTTCGGTCTCATGTTGTGGCTGGCTGCCGTGGCCGGCGCTTTTGTCATGGATCGTGGTTTCAAGCGAGCCGGAATTGACGCAGACGCCGTCGGCATGGTGGCGATTGCCGCGTTGCTGGGCATCGTCGGTGCAAAACTTTGGCACGTGATTGACACGCCGATCGAGTTTCGCGAGTTCGGCTGGCGGGTGCTGTGGGATTCGGCTGGCTTTGCATGGTACGGCGGTCTCCTGTTCGGCATCTCTGCGCTTTTGTTCCAGGGATGGTGGTCGCGGATCGGGAGCCTTCGGACCTTGGACCTGGCGGCCCCTGCGGCTGCAATCGGCTACGGCATCGGGCGCATTGGGTGCTTCCTTTCCGGGGATGGCTGTTACGGCATTCCAACCTCGCTGCCGTGGGGGATGAGCTTTCCCGACGGGATTGAGCCGACCTTGCAACGTGTTCATCCTACCCCGCTTTACGAACTCGTCGCGGGGCTGTTGATCGGTCTTTGGTTGTGGCGTCGGGGCGGAAAGCCGCATGGAACCGGAGCTGTTGTCGGCGAGTATTTGATTCTCACCGGCGCGGCGCGGTTCCTGGTCGAATTCTTGCGGCGCAACCCCAAGATCCTCTGGGGCTTATCGAACGCCCAGCTGGCGAGCTTGGGGACCATCGTTGCGGGCGCGGCACTGGTGTGGTGGGCTGCCACGCACACCGCCGTCGATGCGGGGAGCAAGGCCACAGTCGCTGTTGAAAAGCCCGCCTAGCCGAGGATCCTGAAAGCCTAAAGCCGCTTGATAAAGGCCAGCGCCTCCGTCAGTTGCGGAAACTGGGCTTCGTCTGCCTTGAAATCGCGCGAGTGGACGCAGCGTCGCAGTCCGCGCATGCGCACGGGGTGCTTCAGGTGAAGCATCTCGTGATAGAGCAGATATTCAATGGCATACCGCGGGCTTGAGGGCCGATCGAATACGCGGCTCACCACGATGGTATTGTGCGCCGCATCGTAGTGGCCGAGAAGCCGCCTGGCGTGATGTTCGCTCCATGTGAGTTGCGGTCGCCCGAGAAGCCCACCGAAGAATCGGTCGTTGAGCGAATCGAAGACCTCCTCCAAGTTGAAAAAGCGGCCTTCGGGTCCCACAAATCGTTTGCTACCCCGCGTATGGCGGATCAGCTCGGTTTGCCGAGTGACCGCTGCGGATGAAGCAAAGCGCTTGTAGCGCAGGCTTTGCGCGGCCTCGATCGGTTTCTTGTACAGCTTGGCAAGAAGGATGTGCGCGATGGAACGTATCACCGATTCCGGCGCACCCTCCAGAAGGTCGGAGAGACTGACAAAAATCTGTCCCTCGCGCAAGCGGATGGTCGTATTCAGGGACGTGAATCGGCGGAAACGCACCGTGAGCGGTGGGAGGGGAGCGCGGGGACGAAGAGCCCGGTATTCCTGCTGGAAAATTGGGACGAAGTCGGAGGGCACGTCTATCTCGATATTACAGCAATCGCGCACTGCTGGACAGTCCGCAGAGGCGCCTTTGCAGGCGCGCTGTACCCATTCCGGATGCGGGAGAATCCACGCAGGGCTCTCTAGCCCTCTGAGAGACTCCGAGTGCGAGATCCCTGCATGCCAAGTCTATTATCGAATCGAGCGAACAACACAAGCGGAGGTCTACGCATCCTACTCTGCGGACCTATATGCGCCTTCAATTTCCCCAAACCGATAGCACGCCCCAAACGCTGCCCAGCGATATTGGTTCTCTTGCCTTTGCCCTTGATGAGTTCTTTGATGTTCTCGATGGACTCTACCTGGAGGGAGCGATTGCGGCGAAACCCCGTCGAGTACTGGAGCCGCCTCTCCACATCCGTTTGTCGAGGCGGGCAATGGCCCATAAGCTGCACGTGAATTCGGGTGAGTGCTCTTGACGGACGGATCGGTCCCGCGAATCATCACGCCGGGATCAGCTAGCGAGAGAATCTCACGCCTCAAGTTCTCGATCGCATGCACTTTGCTTTTGAAGGCGGAGCCGTCATTTGGGTTCGGCGCGATCCTGCCCCTGCTCATCCTTGTGTAAGTCGAAGTATTCCGTCTGCTCCGTGAGAAGGCGCTTGGCCTGATCGGCAAGATCTTCGCCACTCTCAATGGCTTCTTTGCGCGCCAAATCGAAGCCCGGTTCGCCGGGCAAGGCGCGCAGAATTCCCAGCCAATGGTCCGCGGCGTCCGAGAGCGGTTTCAGAGATTTCCGGATGTCCCCGTGACGGTCGGAATAGACGTCCAAGTTGGATCCCAATTCATCCATCAAGGCAGTCAGGTCCTGTAACTCCTCGTCCAGGCGCTTGGCCCGGCTGATTGACTTGGAGCGGTTGGTCAGGCTCTTGATCGTCTCGGCATGCTCATCGAGGAACTTGGTGTAGAGCTTGACGCGCTCGTTCGGAAGAATGCCGGCCTCGCGGATCTGCTCGATCTGGGCTTCGGTCAACGGCTCAGGCTTTTCCTTTTGGGCGATCAAAGGGCAGGCGAGCCAGAGCGAAGCGAGGGCGAACAGTCGAAGGGCAGGGAAAACTGCGGATTGCATCGGCAGAAAAAAACCTCGGCGGTCCCCATTGAAACACAAGCTTGAGCGCCGAGGAAGATTTCATCGAAAGGACGAGCCGGCAAACCAATCGAGTGAAGAGCTTTGAGCGGTCGGGACCTATTTGCGGAAGACCTGCATCATTGCCTCATCCTCGGCCTTGTTCACCTGGGCAAGTGTCTGGGCGAGGAGGGGGCGATCTTCAAGGCTGCTGTTGTGCAACATCTCGGTCAGACGGAAGGCGGTATGGCGCAGCAGGATCTGCGCGTTCTTCAGCCTTTTATTGTCCTCCGACATGGAAAGGTGGATTTTGTGGGCCAGTTCCTGCACCTGCTTAAGCAGGACCACCGCCTTGTCGCCTTCACCGGCGGAATATTGGTGCAGGCTGTACTCGGTCATCTCATGGACAAGTTCCGCATACAGGAAGCATTGTTCGCGGGGCTGTGCTTGCAAGATCTTTGTTTGTAAAGCGTTGATGCTGTCTTGGTCGATGGTTTTGTCGTCGAGATTGGAGGCGCGGACGGGAACCACGTTGAGAGTGAGAAGCAATAAAATGGCCAACGAAACCTTGGACTGCATGAGGAACCTCCGCAGCTGCTGGTTAACCCCTTGGCGGAGACTATAGGAGCTTTACTCGGTTTGCGCAAGCAAAAACCCTGCAATTACGTGGGTTTCGCTGGGCAAAAGTATCCATGGAATCAACCGCTGTAGGTACTATCGCGCGTCTCATGGATTCACTTTGAGCAATTTGAGACGCTGGCGGGCCTGCCATTCCTGATCGGGAAACTTGCCGGCGGAGGATTCCAAAAAGTGTTGGTAGTAAGTCGCCGCTTGCACCTTTTGATGAAGGCTATCGTATGCCGTTGCCCACAAAAAATAGGTCGAGGGGACTTCCGGTAGAAATTTTGACCGCATGGTAAGAGCGTGAACGGTCACTTCCGGATGGTTTGTCCGGGACGCCGCGAAGGCCAGCCCACTCCACCCGTCCGCATTGCCCGGCTCGCTCTCCGTCACCCTCGTGAAAGCCACGAACGCATCCGTGTAGCGGAGCATCCGGATCAGATTTTGACCGTGCCCAAGCAGAAGCGTGGCGTCATTTGGCTTGGAGGCAAGCATTGTGGTGTAAATGCGGTCCGAGCCCTGGTAATCTCCGGCAGCCGCCAGGACTGCGGCCAACATCCGCGAAATCGCGGGATCGTCGGGATGCGCGGCACTCAGTTTCTGCAAGATCGGCAGGGCCTCTGCCTTGTCCTGAGCGGCCAGCACCGTGGCCAGTTCAGCCGTCAGGCCGGGATCGTCGGGAAGCAACTCCAGCGCAGCGCGGAGCTGAGCTTCTGCCTCTGGATACCGTTTCTGTTGGGCCAGGACGTGCGCCAAACCGGCAATCGCAGGTGCGGATTTTGGATCGATTGCGATGCCACGCCGGTAGGCGGTCTCGGCGGCTGGGTAGTCTCCCGAATCGTCGGCCAGGGAGGCGGCCAGGAGGGTGTCGGCGCTGGTCTCCGGGGAGATTTTCAGGGCTTCCAGCAGATCGGCGGAAGCCTCCACGCGGTCCGTTGCGCGATCGATCTGCGCCAAAGCCCGCCAGGCGCGTGCCTTGGCGCCCGGTCCGGCAGCGCTGGGATCTAGATGAGTGGCCATTGCGAGCTCCGGCCGTGCCTCCTCCGGCTTGGACTGGCGAGCCAGGAGCAGTCCCAGGGAAAGGTGGGCCTCAAATGAATGCGGATCGGCGTTGATGGCGCGGCGGTAGAGATCCTCAGCCTCGGCCAGCCGGCTCTGTGCGTCCGCGACGTAGCCGGCATCGAAGAGCGCTCGTGCATCCGCCGGGTGCTGTGCGAGCCATGCAGTCAACCTGGCCTGCGCGGTGCTCCAGTCTGCCGTGGCGATGGCGCCTTCCGCTTCAGCGACTTCCGGGGATACCTCTCCGGCCGGAGAGGCTTTCGGCGTGGATTCCGTCGAGGTGTCAGAGGCCGGTTCCGGCTTCTGGGCTGTCTCCTGTGCGACGGCCTGAGATGTTGCAAGGATCAAGAGAACGAAAACAAAACGGAGCACGCAGTACCTCAAGATCCCAGTGTAAAGGGGACCACGTCCGATGAGATCCGGACTTTGCTGCAGGTTGGACGGTGAACGGGTCGTAAAGCACGCAGGGCCGGCCGGGCACCGGCGTACATCTTCTCCGTAGAACCGCGGCATCAAACGGCTCAGGAGTACTGACTATGACCTCGAAACCCGATCAAACCGCCCAGCCCGCCTCCGCCATTCCCACCCCGATCCAGACCCCTTCCCAGCCAGGAAAACCCGAGAGAGAAGGAGACAGAAAGGTTGACCAGGTCGCGGACCGTCTGGCCCACAAGGCAGCCCAAGCGGAACAGGAATTCGACAACGACAACAGCAAGCTGATTTCAAAATAGGACCACACGAGTCAGGGGAAGCCGTCGCCGGAACTACGCTGGCGGTAGCTTCCCGGCTCGATCTCCCTTGTGCCCGCAGATCTGCATCGGTTCTTTCACACAATACATATTCAGCTTGAGAGTTTGAAAAATTGTGCGCAGTGTGAGCGCTTTTGCACGCAACTCAAACCACTTGAAAAGCATCTTAGAAACGGTGGGCAGTCTGGGTCCCATCGGCACATCCCCTTCTTCTTACATAAAGAGGTCACAGGACATGAGATACCACTCGATGCTGCATTTTCCTTTGGATTCCGCCTATTTGTGTCAGGACTGCAATTCGGTTGGCAACAACTCAAGAACCTGCCCGGCATGCGCATCGGCAGTGTTGATGAGCCTGGCGACTGTCCTAGATCGGGAAGCGATCGCAGAAAAGCATGCTCTAACCTATTCGTTCCCACATCCGGTTGCGGAATCATTCTCGCATCCTGTCGCGGATATTACATCCATGGTCGCTTAAGAAGCGGTGTGAAGGATCAGCGGTCATTTGTTCCCAGCTTTGATGGGGAAGGTTGGAGAAGCCGGGAGTCGAACCTGCGTCGTCTTACCGAAGGCGGCCAAAAAGGCAACCGCAGATGCCCATTTCGAGGTCGCAGCCTTGCCCCCGAGAGCGCGCCCTATAATAAAGAATGGACGGTTGTAGCTTTAGGCTCTCTGAGTGCGCCTTCACGCAACCGGACAGGTTTCTTCCGGTGCCTCCCCTTTGAATGACGCTATTATTATCCGCGGCGCGCGGACTCATAATCTGAAGAACGTCTCCTGTGATATCCCCCACGGCAAGCTCACGGTCGTGAGTGGGGTGTCAGGTTCGGGGAAGTCATCGCTCGCTTTCGACACGATCTATGCCGAGGGGCAGAGACGGTATGTCGAATCGCTTTCCTCTTACGCGCGTCAATTTCTGGAACGGATTGAAAAGCCGGATGTTGACCTGATCGATGGGCTTGCTCCAGCGATCGCGATCAAGCAGAAGAACACGACGCGCAATCCTCGCTCGACCGTGGCCACGGCGACCGAGATCTATGATTATCTGCGCCTGTTGTATGCGCGTTGTGGAACTGTGCATTGCGTGTATTGCGACGGGCTTGTCAAGCGCGACTCGATGGACGAGATCGCCGAAGCTGTTCTCGCGCTCGGGGACGGAACACGGTTACAGGCACTCTTTCCGGTAGGCAGCGTTGTTGCGGAGAGTGAGCTCCCAGCGAAGGCGCCTGCGAAGCCAGGGCGTGCAGCCAAGGTTGCCGAAAAGTCCAAGGCAGTTGCAGCGGGGGGCGATTCTCCTCCTACGCAGACCCTGAAGGCCAGGTTGAGCGAACTGCGCGCCAAAGGATTCAATCGGCTCTATCAGCAAAAGAAGATTGTTGAGTTTTCCACTCCCGAGTCTCTTCTCGAATTGGACTTCACCTTGCCGGTGTTTGTCCTCCTCGACCGGATCGTGGTCAACGCGGAGAATCGATCCCGCATTGTCGATGCGGCCGAGATTGCGTACCGCGAAGGCGGCGAGATCCTTTTCGAGGAAGTACCGCGCGATGAGGATGTCGAGCGGGCGCGCTACCGCTTTAGCGGTTCCTACGAGTGCAAGAGCTGCCACCGTCCCGGCAAAGAGCCGGAGCCGCGCCTGTTCAGCTTCAACAATCCGTTTGGGGCCTGCCCGCGCTGCCAGGGATTTGGCAACACTGTCGACTTTGACATGAACCTGGTGATTCCCGACAAAGGCCTCACCCTGGCGGACGGAGCCATCGATCCGTGGAATCGCCCCAAGTACCGGACTTGGTATACCGATCTCAAAAAGCAGGCGGCCGCGTTGGGCGTTCCCCTGGATGTCGCCTGGCGCGAGATGCCCGAGGCGGCCCGCGAGATTGTGCTCCGCGGCAAAGGCAGCTTCGAAGGCGTCTTCGGATTCTTCGCGCAGATGGAGAAGAAGAAGTACAAGCTTCATGTGCGCGTGATGCTGAGCAAGTATCGCGGCTATGCGGAGTGTCCGGATTGCCGCGGCCAGCGCCTGCGCGCCGAAGCTCGTTCAGTGCGAATCGATGGCAAGAACATCTGCCAGGCTACCGCGCTTACCATTGCGCATGCCCGGGAGTTCTTTGCAGGTACCAAGCTGTCTCCCATGCAGGAAGAGATTGCAGGACCGATTCTTGAAGAAGTCCGAGCGCGGCTTAACTTCCTTGACGCGGTCGGGCTCGAATACCTGACCCTCGATCGTCTTGCGTCCACTTTGTCGGGTGGGGAAGCGCAGCGCATTCAGTTGGCCACGTCGCTGGGCTCGCGCCTGGTCGGAGCGCTGTACGTACTCGATGAGCCGTCCATCGGGCTGCACACACGCGATACAGCGCGGTTGATCCACATCCTTGAGGAGTTGCGCGACCTGGGCAACACGATCCTGGTGGTCGAACATGATGCGGATGTGCTTCGGGCTGCCGACCATCTTTTGGACCTGGGACCGGGGGCGGGCGAGTTTGGGGGCAAACTACTCGCGGAAGGGACTCTGGCCGAGATTGAAGCCAACCCGCATTCGCTCACCGGCCGGTATCTCTCCGGTCAGATCGCGATCCCCGTGCCCACCCGGCGTCGCGCCCCGGGGCGCGAGAAACTTGTCCTCCGCGGCGCCCAAGCCAACAACCTGCACGGTTTGAATGTGGAGATTCCGCTCGGTCTTCTCGTCGCGATCACCGGAGTTTCCGGCTCAGGCAAATCGACGCTCGTTCACCAGGTTCTTTATCGGGCCGTCGCCCGCGCGCTGGGCCAGACCGATGGGTCCGACCCTTCCGGCGTCTTCAAGAGCTTGACCGGAGTTGAGCGCCTGAACGACGTGGTTCTGGTGGACCAGACCCCGATCGGGCGTACGCCCCGCTCCAATCCAATTACTTATATCAAGGGCTTCGACCTGGTTCGGGAGCTGTTCGCATCCCAGCCGGAGGCCAAGCGCCTGGCCCTCACGCCGGGCCACTTCTCCTTCAATGTCCCCGGCGGTCGCTGTAACACCTGCGAAGGCGACGGAACGGTCACCGTGGAGATGCAGTTCCTCGCAGACGTAGAGCTCCCCTGCGAAGACTGTAAAGGAACGCGCTATCAGGCGAAGGTCCTACAGGTGGAGTACAAGGGCAAGAACATTCACGATGTTCTTCAGCTCACCGTCAAGGAAGCGCTTCGCTTCTTTGCGGGTCAGACCAAGCTGCTGGAGAAGTTGGCTGTGCTGGACGAAATTGGCCTCGGCTATCTGCGTCTCGGGCAAAGCGCCACCACGCTCTCCGGCGGCGAGGCACAGCGCGTCAAGCTGGCCGCACACCTGGCTCAGGTGCGCGCAGCCAACGCCAATGCCAAGCCCTCGCAAGCCAGCCGCGTCCTCTACATCTTGGATGAACCCACGACCGGCCTGCATTTTGACGACGTTTCCAAGCTGCTCACCGCTTTCCGCAAGCTCATCGACGGCGGCGGTTCGTTGATTGTGATTGAGCACAATCTGGACGTGATCAAGTCCGCCGACTGGGTGATCGATCTGGGGCCTGAAGGCGGGGAGGGCGGGGGACACATCGTTGCTGAAGGCACGCCCGAGCAGGTGGCGGAGAACCTGCATTCGCATACGGGAAAATGGCTGCAACGTGTTCTTTAGCTGATTGGGAAAAGAATCTCTTCACTATTGCGTCAATTCATAGCGCTCGCGCGGATGGGGAATCGCTCGAGTCTTCTCTATACCTGAATGACAAGGTCCGAATACTGCTTGATCCGCGAGTCGGAGGTCAACAGCCGGAGCGGCTCGCTGATGGCTTGGGCAATCAGGATTCGGTCGAACGGGTCTGTATGCAGCAGAGGTAATTCGGCAACGAGCAACGTATGTCGCGCGAAGACGAGCAACTCCCGCATTCCCGCAATCTCCATCTTCGCCAGCAACTCAACTGGGTTCGCTTTCAGCTTCCTAAGCTTTCCTTTGATCGCGATCTCCCAGAGCGATGCAGCCGATACGTAGACAGCGGCAGCGTCATCCATGTAGCGCCTTGCAGTCGGCGGTAGCTTTTCCGGCTCATAGTGAGCCCAATACACAATCTGTGTATCAATCAAGATCCTCATCCACGCCCTTCGAAGCCGGCCAGGATATCGTCCGGTAATGGATCGTTAAAATCGTCCGCAATCCAGCCCTTGGCCACACTATCCTATCCGGCGGCCCCATCCGTCGCATTTGCCATAACCCGAGCAGATTGGTAGAAAGATTGGGGACCGTAAAGTCATCGATAACTGACTTCCGAGCCCGGCCCAAGCCGGGAAGCGTCCGATGGAATGAACTCAAACCGAGAAGATGCGGAAGAAACGGAGAACTAGATTGGGAATATCCGCTGGATCCAATGGCAACGAAGGCAAGCACACCGGCTCTGAAGATCTCCATGCGCCTCTCATTCCGCAGGGTCGCCTTATCCCATTTGTGGTCGTGACCGCTCTCTTTTTTCTCTGGGCGATTCCCAACAATCTCAATGACATCCTGATCCGCCAGTTCATGAAGTCGTTTGAGATCAATCGTTCAGGCGCTGCTGGCATCCAGATATGGTTCTATCTGGGCTACTTCCTGCTTGCGGTTCCGGCTGGGCAACTGATGCACAAATTCGGCTACAAGCTGGGGATTATCACCGGTTTGATTCTGCTCGGAACCGGTTGCCTGCTGTTTTACCCTGCCGCGCAGATGGGACTTTACGGCTTCTTTCTGGTGGCCCAGTTTGTGATTGCCAGCGGCTTGTCCTTTCTGGAGACCGCGTCAAATCCCTTCATCGCCCAGCTCGGCCCCACCGCGTCCAGTGAACGCCGGTTGAATCTATCCCAGGCATTCAATCCGCTGGGTTCGATCGCAGCCGGGTTGGTGGGCACCTTGTTTATCTTTTCCGGAGTCAAGCTGACCGATGCGCAGACTGCCGCCATGCAAGCTGCCGGAACATACCGGGCCTACCTGCACACGGAGACGCTTCGCGTCGTCACCCCCTATCTCGTGCTCGGCGCTCTTGCGCTTTTCTGGGCCGTTCTGGTGGCTTTGACCAAGTTTCCGCCGTCGGCCCGGGAGGATGTCTCGCGGGAAAATGCCGGCCCACCGGCAAACGTCCCCCTTTTTCAGCGCCATTTTGTCCTGGCGGTCCTGGCCCAGTTCCTTTACGTTGGCGCCCAGGTGGGGACATGGAGCTACTTCATCTCCTATGTTGAATCGGCCACCGGGATTGGCGATAAAGCCGCCGGCTACATGCTGACGGGCACGCTGGCCGCTTTTGCCGTTGGCCGCTTCGTTTCCGCAGCTTTGATGAAGATCTTCCCGGCGAGAACTCTTCTCGGGATCTACTCCGTGGTGAACGTGGCTCTTGGCCTCATCGCTGTCGCGCGGCCCACTTGGGTGGGGGCCATGTGTCTTCTGACCACAAGCCTCTTCATGTCGATCATGTTCCCGACAATCTTTGCGCTTGGACTGAAGGGTATGGGCGAGAAGACCAAGACCGCCGGCTCGCTCCTGGTCATGGCCATCCTGGGAGGCGCGGCGCTCACCAAGGTGATGGGCGTGATTGCCGACTCCAGCGGACTGCAAGCTGCGTATATAGTCCCCGTCGTCTGCTTTGCCGGAGTGGCCCTCTACGCCTGGTTCGGAGGCGAACACAAGGCGTTGCAGAATTGAAGGCAGGAGATGGCGCGACCGGTCTCAGGAGGAGAGACTCGTCTGCGAGCGTTCTTCTTCGATCGATTCAGATCGATCGTCGTTGCGCCTGCGGACGGTGGTTCGACGCCTCCGCTTGTTGTTGTACATGGCCGCATCGGCGGCGCTGAAGAGGCTACCCGGAATGGAGCCATCCTCCGGGTAGAGTGCGATCCCCAGACTGGCGGACCCCTTCAGCGTGTATCCCTCGATAACGAACTGCTCATCAAAGCACTGCCGCAGCCGCGCGGCAATCTCCTCGACGTCGGAGCGAGTGTGGACGACCGAAATCAGGGCAGCAAACTCGTCCCCTCCGAGACGCGCAAGAAGGTCACGTCCCCGCAAACGATCTTTCATGCGCGCAGCAACTTCCTGAAGATACAGGTCCCCGACGCGATGGCCGTACCGATCGTTTACGCTCTTGAAATCGTCGAGGTCGATATAAATCAACCCGAAGATTCCCGCCCTTTCGCGAGCTTCCGCAATCAGGTCATTCAAGTGTTTGTCGAGCGAGAAGCGGTTGTGGATGTCGGTCAACATGTCGAACTCGGAGCGATGGTGCAGGTCCGAGTAGAGCCTTCGCGTTTCAATGGCCAGACTGGCCAGCTTGGAAGCAATGGACAGCGCTTGCGTTTCGTCGGTGGAAGGCTTGGTTTGCAGATCGAGCGCTCCATAGATTGTCCCAAGGGCCAAACCGGTTTGACCTAGAATTCTCTCCTCGATAACCCGGAATTGGTCAAGATTCGAAGGGAAGTTTCCCAGGCGGGCACCCTCGGAGATCTGGCACCAGCAGGGCGCCCCTCGCAACTTGAGGGAGACCATTGCGGCGATTTCTTCGACGATCTCCGCCAGGGGACGGGACCCATTGATGTCTTCGAGAATGCGGCTGCGGCGCTGTTCAATGTAGCCAAGTGCCGCCATGTGCCGCCGCATGCGCCGCTCGACTGCCCATGCTCGGGTGCCGATCCCCATCACGACCAGGAGGAGGAGGCTGACCAGCACGATCAGGTTATGCGTGTTGAGGAGAGGTGGCTGGGCCACCACCTCCAAGTCGTCGAACGAACGCAGAAGGATGTTGAACGGCACCTCCTGCTC
>Ga0302140_10002488_pt1 | contig 23937 bp, 20 predicted proteins | sample I_Bog_E1_1_FD_202095 | JGI IMG/M metagenome (GOLD analysis project Ga0302140, IMG submission 202095) | Peat permafrost microbial communities from Stordalen Mire near Abisko, Sweden - I_Bog_E1_1 | ecosystem: Environmental > Terrestrial > Soil > Wetlands > Peat | place: Sweden: Abisko, Stordalen... | reverse complement strand
ATCCGATGGCACCATAACCGACGAGGAAACGCAAGTTTTATTGGGTACCGGCAAATGGTTGGATGTGAACGGCGCGGCCATTTATGGCACACGCCCCTGGAAAATTTATGGCGAAGGGCCAACCAAATCAGCCAGCGGCTCATTTGCTGATCAGAAAGAACCGTTTAACTGGCACGATGTACGGTTCACCACCAAAGGCGACACGCTATTTGTGACCGCATTAGGTTTGCCCGATGCAAAACTGGCCATAAAAGCATTAGGGATAAAAGCAGGCGGCGGGAAAATTGCCAATATAAAAATGCTGGGCAGCGATCAAAAAGTGGCCTGGCAGCAAAAGGACGATGAATTAGTTATTGAACCGGCGAAAGCCTATCCGTCGGAATATGCGGTGAGTTACGCGGTAGTCATTGGTCATTAGTCATTGGTGATTTGCAGACCGATAAATCTAAAATCGTAAACCGTAATTCGTAAATCCGTCAATGTTTCAATTTAAACAGTTCGGCGTCGATCAAACCGATTGCCCCATGAAGATCAATACCGACGGGGTTTTGCTTGGTGCGATTGCAGAAGCTGACCAGCCAAAATCGATTTTGGATATCGGCACCGGTACCGGGGTGATCGCTTTAATGCTGGCGCAACGACATCCGGATGCTATAATTGATGCTGTTGAAATCGATCTGTCAGCTGCTGAAACAGCAGGGCGGAATTTTAGAAACTCTATTTTTCATGAGCGGCTGAATATACACCCGGTTGATATTTTTGAATTTGACGGAAGTCCGGGAAGAAAATATAGCCTCATCGTATCAAATCCGCCGTTTTATATGAACTCGCTGGAATCGCCGGCGAAAGGAAAAACGCTGGCAAAACATACACAAGCGAGTTTTTTTGAGAAGTTGATAAAGAATATAGCTCGGTTCCTTACAGATAAAGGCTGCTGCTGGCTAATCTTGCCAATGGATACATCAGCCGAGGTGAAGCCTCTAATAAAACAAAACGGGATGAGTTTGTCAAAAACCATCAACATTCATTCATATCCGCATTCAGAGCCGCACCGGGTGATTTTATGCTTTGGTTTTGAAGAAGTTTCATGTCAAAGAAGTAAATTTATCATCTATAAAGCTGTTGGTATTTATTCAGAAGAATATCAAAAGCTGTTGCAACCTTATTTTTTAGCATTTTAACATGAAAACCTTATCCATTATTTTAACGACGTTGCTTATTCTACCTATTGGATATCAGCTATTTTCCGATTTACAGTCCCAATTAATCCGAGGCCCGTTTGAACACTCACAAGGAATTGATCCCTTTACCTGGCGCTTGCTTAGCTATTTGCTAATCGATGTTTTTTTTCTAATTACTGCCATAGTATTGAATATTAAAGAAAAATACCTCGAAAACAGTATTATGTGCGGCACGTTATTAGTGTCATCTGTTCTATCTGTAATGATTACTTTCGCTGACACATTTTTATTCAATTGGTTAAAATAGGCCTCCTTTCCGACACCCACGGCTACCTCGACGACGCCGTTTTTAAACACTTTGAACAATGCGATGAGATTTGGCATGCCGGCGATTTCGGCAGTTTGGAGGTGATTGAAAAGCTGCAGGCCTTTAAACCGCTGAAAGGCGTTTACGGCAATATCGATGGGCCGGAGATCAGGAACCTTTTTCCCGAAAACCTGCGGTTTAGCTGTGAAAATGCGGATGTTTGGATAACGCATATCGGCGGTTACCCCGGCCGGTACAGCCCGTTGGTAAAGCGTGAATTATACACTAAGCCTCCTGATATTTTTATTTGCGGCCATTCGCATATTTTAAAGGTAATTTACGATAAAACCCTCGATTGTTTAACAATAAACCCCGGTGCAGCCGGAAAACAGGGCTGGCATAAAGTAAGTACTTTGGTTAGATTTTGCATTTCTGACGAAAAAATCAGTAATTTTGAGCTCATCGAATTGCAAAAATAACGCGTATTAAATACACTAAGTACCTATGAAAATTGCCAAAACCCTGGGCCAGTTCATTATTGAAAAGCAGGCTGATTTCCCCTATGCCAAAGGCGAGTTGTCCCGGTTGCTGCGTGATATCGGCATTGCAGCCAAGATCGTAAACCGCGAGGTTAACAAAGCCGGCCTCGCCGACATCCTCGGCGAAAACGGCACAACCAATGTGCAGGGCGAAGGCCAAAAAAAGCTGGATGTTTATGCCAATACCCAATTTATATCGGCGTTGAAACATGGTGGCGAGTGCTGCATCGTAGCATCCGAGGAAAATGACGAGTATATCCCGATAGATTCAGCCGTATCCATTGATGCTAAATATATCGTGGCGATCGATCCCCTGGATGGCTCGTCCAATATCGATGTAAACGTAGCCGTGGGTACCATCTTTTCTATCTATCGCCGTAAATCAACCAAAGGAAAGGCGACGATTGATGACGTTTTACAGCGCGGAACGGAGCAGGTGGCCGCCGGCTACGTCATCTACGGCTCATCAACTATGCTGGTTTATACCACCGGTAAAGGCGTAAACGGTTTTACGCTGGATCCATCGATCGGCGAATTCTGTTTATCCCACCCCGAAATGAAGATCCCCGAAGATGGCGTTATCTACTCGATCAATGAAGGTTATTATGTTCATTTTCCGGACGGGGTAAAAAAATATATCAAATACTGCCAGGTTGAGGACGCAAAGACCAATCGCCCGTATACCTCACGCTACATCGGCTCCATGGTGGCTGATGTTCACAGGAATTTGATTAAAGGGGGCATATTTATCTACCCAGTCACCGCCAGTGCGCCAACGGGCAAATTGCGCCTGGTGTATGAGTGTAACCCGATGGCGTTTATCATCGAGCAGGCAGGCGGCAGGGCCACCAACGGCTACGAACGCATACTTGACCTTGATGTTAAAGAATTGCACCAGCGTTCTGCCATATTCATCGGTTCAGAAAATATGGTAAAAAAAGCCGAAGAAATGATGGCCTGCTTTTCACCCCAAATGACTAAAACGACATTCGAAGGGGAGGTGGTGCTGCAGTAGGCAGTGAGCAGTTTGCTGTGGGCAGCTATCAGTTTTGCAGTGGATAATTCCCTTTTGGTGCCAACTGCCAACTGAAAACTGCCAACTAAAGAAGCCCGCCTTTCGCCGCTTCCGCTTCAAAAACCGAGTCGATCAATAGGTTCTTTTGCTTACCTGCGGCTACCGCCAATTCGTCGCAGCGCTCATTTTCAGGATGCCCCGCATGGCCGCGCACCCATACGAATTTTATTTTATGTATTTGGCTGATATCCAGGTAGCGCAGCCACAGGTCCTTGTTCTTTTTGCCCGCGAAGCCCTTTTTTACCCAGCCGTAAACCCATCTTTTTTCGATGGCATCGATCACATATTTGGAATCTGAGTAAATGGTAACATCCTGGTTGGGGCTTTTCAATGCCTCAAGCCCTGTTATTACCGCCAGCAGTTCCATCCGGTTATTGGTGGTTTTGCGGAAACCTTCCGAAAGTTCTTTATAATGCTTTCCGGAACGCAGGATCACCCCGTATCCGCCCGGTCCCGGGTTGCCGCTTGATGCGCCGTCAGTAAAAATTTCGATCATACCCCCAAACCCCCTAAAGAGGGCTTTTTAATTTTCGCTAAAGTAAGCAATTTTGCCAATCTGAGCCTCCCTGAAACATCAGCCGCCATGGTTCCCCCTTTAGGGGGTTAGGGGGTTATTCTTTTGCTTTTCAACCTCAACGAATTGCCAATCACCACCACATCTGAAAAAGCCATCGCAAAGGCGCCGATCATGGGGTTTAGAAAGCCGAATGCAGCCAGCGGAATAGCAACAATATTATAGGCAAATGCCCAAAAGAGGTTTTGTTTGATGGTGATGAGCGTATGCTTGCTGATCTGCAGGAACTTTACCACCGAATCGAGGTCAGTATTTAGTAATACCACTCTTGCTGATTGTATGGCTACCTGGCTGGCATCATTCATGGATACGCCGACATCGGCTTTGGTTAGGGCGGGGGCATCATTTATGCCATCACCGATCATGATAGTTTTGCCTTTTTTGCGGTAAATATCTATCACGGTTAATTTTTCGTCGGGCAGTGTTTCCGCATGTACCTCTTCAATGCCAATTTGCTGCGCCACTTTCAGGCAGCGGCTTTTCTTGTCACCGCTAAGCAGCACCGGGATAATATTCATTTTTTTTAACTGCGCCACCAGGCTAGCGGCTTCTGGCTTAATGTCATCGTCGATGGCTATTTGGGCCAGCATCCTTTGATTTTTAAACAGGATAATATTATAATCGCCTTCGGCATTTGTTTTGCCGGTTCCGAGGAAATAGTTGTTGCCTTCAACATCTTCGGCACGCATGCCAAGTCCTTTTTCTTCAGTGGCTGATTTAAGGACCAGCCTTTCTTTCGGGAGCGCTGATAGTTCAGTTACCAGTGATTTGGCTATGGGGTGGTTTGACCGTTCCTCAATGGCTACGATGATGCCGCGTATTTTTTCGATAGGGACGTCACCCTCGGCTTTTATATCCTGTATCCGGAATTTCCCGGTTGTAAGGGTGCCTGTTTTGTCGAACACCACGTATTTAGCATCTGTCACAGCTTCGATCGTATCTCCGCCTTTTATCAAAATGCCGTTTTTGGCGGCACGGCCGAGGCCTACCATCACGGCCGTTGGCGTAGCCAGGCCCATGGCGCATGGACAGGAGATCACCAGTACGGCAACTGCACGCATCAATGAATCACGCATGCCTTCATGACCAACCAATAGGGTCAGCCCAAATGTGGCCACCGCGACCAAAATGACTACGGGTACAAATATCGCTGCCACTTTATCTCCCAGCTTTTGGACCGGCGGCTTTGCTGCCTGCGCTTTTTTCATCAACTCGATGATCTGCGACAGCACCGTATTTGAGCCCACTTTTGTAGCGATCATCCGGATATTACCGTCTTCCACAATTGTCCCGCCGATCAGTTTGTCGTACTTTGCTTTTTCAACCGGCATACTTTCGCCCGTAAGCATCGCCTCATTTACTGAAGCATTGCCTGATAGTACCTCACCGTCAACCGGGATTTTGTCGCCCTGGTTAACCAAAAGGGTATCGCCGGGGCGCACATCCCTCGCGCTGATCACCTCAACTGCGCCATTCACCACCCGGTTAGCGTTTACCTGCTGTATTTTTACCAGGTCTTTCAGTGCCGACGTGGTTTGCGTAACCGAACGTTTCTCCAAAACATTCCCCAGCAGTACCAGCGTGATGATGGCAGCGCAGGTTTCGTAAAACTGGTAGCGCATGCCCATATTTTCAATGGTGCCGATCAAACTGTAAACAAAAGCGGCGGTCGATCCCACAAAAATCAGTACATCCATATTTGGCACGCCGCCTTTGATGGAATTGATAGCGCTTTTGCCAAAATGAACGCAGCCTACGATAAATACCGGCAGGCATAACAGCAATTGTAAAATGGGATTATCTAAAAAATGCCAGGGCAAAACCATGGGCAGTAATAGAGGAACGGTTAGTATCGCGCAAAACAGGAACCTGTTTTCAACCTTTTCGTAAAACGGCACCACCTGTATGGCAGGGTCATCCACCACTTTATAGCCTAATCCCTCGATATCTTTTATGATGCCCGGCAGATCGGAAGGCTCACCCCCCGAAAATTTTACTTCCTCGCCCGCAAAATCGACCAGTATATCCTTTAATCCTTTTTTCTCTAAAAGTTTATGTATGGAAATGGCGCAATTGTTACAGTGCATGCCCGTTACATTCAATTCAACCAATTGTTCAGCCATGTACCAAATTTACGTTAAACGCAAGTGGTAAGGGTAAGGCCATTGTAATTTTAAGTTGTAAGGATTGTAAAGGTTGTAACGAGTTGTAATAAGTTGTAATGAGTTGAAACAGTGCTTTTACCTTTCCAACCTTTACAACTTATTACAACCTTTACAAGTAACAACAAAAAACCCTTTGCAAATAACGCCGAGTTTCCTATTTTTGCATTCTCCAAAACGGTAGATGTAGCTCAGTTGGTTAGAGCATCGGTTTGTGGTACCGAGGGTCGTGGGTTCGAGCCCCATCATTTACCCCGAAAGCCTCTTATGAAAATGAGAGGCTTTTTTATTTGCTGATTATCAATACATTACACACTTGCTCGACACCAAGTTTTTTAACTTGGCATTGAATGTCATAAAAGTTTAAAAACCTGTTTATCAGTTATATATACCTATTTCCTTGGTTCGAGCCCCATCACTTACCTTCATGGGGCAATTTTTCCAAAAAAATTTATTTTTTCATTTAACTGATTGTATATCTGTTGATTATGAGGTTTTAATGGGTTCGATGTCGGTTTAGTGAAAAAAATGTAGAATATTCAAAATCCCCAAGTTTTCCGAGGGATTCGGAAAACATTTATTATTTATTGGTTCCGTCTTCATTCAGCAGGATACTTAAAGTAATCTCTGCCATTTTGTACATATAATCTAAAACTATTTGAGCTTGCTCGATTGTTATATCTTCACCTTCTTTTTTTAATAATTCAATAACATCCTCAGGTTTTACAGTTCTTTTTTCCATTAAAGAATATAGTATCTCTTGCTGGCTTCTTCAGGAATATCCCTTTGGAGTTTGTTCTTCGGTAAATGGGAAATCGAGTATTCTTCCCAAAACGTTTTTTCTTGTTTTTTTGGTTTCCATATTTTTGAAATTGTTGGTGATAAATTCTTTTGATTTTTTATTAAACCGCCTTACTGAAATTTTATAAACTCCATTTCCACCAGTCGTTTGCCGGAATCACAGTCATGTGAAGGCAGGAATACAAGGTTACTACTGCCTGCTAAGGTTCTGATCTTTTTATAAGTGTTGCTCGATTTTCCTGAACTTACGTCAACCCCCGCGAAATGACTGTTTAGCATCTGTCCCTGGTTATAGCAGATATCACCTGCAAATAAAATATCTCCCTGGTCTGTTTTTAGTAAATAGGAGATATGTTCATTGGTATGTCCCGGCGTGTGAATGGCCACCAGGTCCCCGGAAGCAGTCAAATAGTGGGCCTGGTCGAAGCAATCGTAAGTTTCGTCGAGCGCGACCAATTCCGGTGCAAACCAATCAGGGTAAAGTTTCGGCAGGTCACCGTATGGCTTTTCCCATTCCCGCTGATGAACGATTATCGGCGTTTTCGGAAAATGCCTTAAACCGTCAATGTGATCAAGGTGTAAATGTGTAATGAGTAACGCTTTAACATCCTCGGGCCGGATACCCAAAGTTGCTAGCTGTGCATCAATTTCTTGTTCACTGCTTACGTTGAATTTAAACATCGTACGGTTAAACCAATTTGCAAACCAACCAGATGACTTAAAATAGTTCGCGTCATTGATGTTGGCGTTTTCTCCGGTATCGATCACAAAAATACCTTCGGGATGTTCGATCACCCAAACCCAGATAGGCATCCATTCGGTATATTTTATGTCAAATATAAAATCAAGCTGAGCGAAGATGCCGGTTTTTGTCCGGTCCCTGAATTTTGTTTTTACCGAAACCTCTCCTGTGGAGAAGGCATGGATCTTTACCGGAACGTTGTTGATGGTAAGCGAAACGCTTTCACTCTTAAACATGATTTTTGTTTTAATATTATTTTGAATGCCGGACTGATCAGGGATCAGTGCCGGTGTGGTGATTTGAGTTGTCATGGTTTCGACGATCAATTAGTTGAGATTGAATGATGCTTTTTAATTCCGAAAGTATAACCGACACTGAGGTTGATCACCAGTGGAGTGAACAAAATTCCGGGGTCAAGCTTTGTTATCTGCTGATTACTATTGGTGTTTTTGTTAAAATAAGTAAAGCTGTCACCCGGCTCACTGGAAGTAACGGTTGGCCAAAAGCGGATACTTGGCGCCAGCAAAAACCCACTTAGGAAATTGTCCTGGTGTTTAAATGGACGGTAAGCGCCGTATATGCCTGCACCCAGTGAGAAGGTATTGTAAGCGGTGATCTGATTGCTTTTGGTTTCCGGCTGGTCTTCGTAATAAAACTCGAACCGGTGCCATTTTGGTTCCACCCTAACGTTCAGCCATTCGGTTATCCGGTAGCCTAAACCGAAGCCGGTAGTGTAAGGCATGTGTACCGCAATGCCTTGCTGGCGCAGTGCACTGGTTGTAGAGCCGTCTTTAAAGTCGAGCGAAACGCCATGCGAGTAATCGAAGATAAAACGGCCGTCGATAAAATTGCCTTCGATGTTAAAGCCATGGGCCAGGATTGGCTGACTTAAGCCGAACATGACATTTATCCTTTCATCGTATTTCCAGTCCTGGGCCGATGCTTTGAAGCCGGTAGCGATCAACGTTAAAAGGAAGGCTGCTTTTACGAGGTGTAAGTTTGTGTGTTTCATAATGATTTGTTTTTAAGTGTGTTAGAACATGGCAAAGCTGGTGTTTCAAAATCCGTGCTTCGTTCGCATTTGCGAATAAATGATGAGTAGCCTTATTTCTTTCCCATCCACCCCAAATGGGTGTGTTTAAAGTCATCGGTATATTTCAGGCCATAGCCCATCATACGGTCGAATGAGGAGTGAGCGAATAGTAATGCACCAACAGCGACTAATACATTGTTGTGAGTAAGCAGCCCAAAAGCGAGCACCACCAGCGCAACTGCCCTGTGATGAAATAAATTATAGCAAGAAGCGCCTAAGCGTGTATTGATAAGATATCCGAGCATAGAGATATCGGGACTAAAAAATAACAGTACCCATATCCAAATCGGGAGGCCTAAGTTGTACCTGGATAAAAAATAAATGAAAATAGCTGTAACAGCCGCTTCTTCAATTTTAATGGTAAAAGCCATCTTTTTGACAGCTTCTGTTTCGATATTGATTTCCTTTTTCATAACAGTGATTATTTGTTATGTCAAAGGTGAGCGGCAAAAGAAGGCTTTGCTCTTGATAAAAATCAAGAAACCATTTTCTTTCTTATCCTGCTAAAGGTTTCGGGCGTCATGCCCAGCATGGAGGCCAGGTATTGCAGTGGTACCTGGTTAAATAGTTCGCGGTTCTGATCAAAAAGCTGCTGGTAACGTTCTTCGGCAGGCTTGGAAATCAGATCGAATACCCTGCTTTCCATGATAACAAAATATTTACCGATAAACAGCCTTTCAAATTCATTCCACTTCGGGACCAGCTTGCCTAAAGTAAGGTATTGTGCATGGTCTATAGTAAAAAGCCGGGTTTCCGTTAAGGCCTGTATATGGAACTTTGAGATATTGCGGAATACAAATGAAGAAATATCGGTAATAAAAAAACCAGCGGAACCTATCCATTGCGTTACTTCCCGATCTGGCTGGCTCACGAACATGCGCAATATCCCCTGCTGAATAAAACTCATTTTATCGCAATATTTGCCGGCCTTCAGCCAGTAAGCGCCTTTTTCAAGCGTTTCTGCTTTGAACAGGCCGGCCACCTTTTTGCAATCGTCGGGACTGATGCTGAAATAATGTTGAATGTAATTTTCCAGTTCAGTCATGATGCCTGGCGTTTTATTTCTTTACCTTTAGTTGGCAATATACTAACATTATGGAAATCAATATCCTTAAGGTGTTGAACAGCGTTAACCCTTTATCCGAACAGGACTGTGATGGCATTTTAAAAATTCTTAAAACCAGGACTTTAAAGAAAGGTGAATATTGGCTGGAAGAGGGAAAGGTGAATTATAATGTTGCTTTTGTAGAAGATGGTTATTTACGCAGGTATTATGCAAAAGACGGGGACGAAATTACAGAAGCATTTTATTTTGAAAATGACATTTGCGTCGATCTGCCCTCCATAATTGGCAAAACCAAGCCTTTGTCGAATGTCATCGCCATGAAACGTACCTTAGTGACCACTTTTTCTTATGCCGATTTTAATAAGCTTTGTGAAAAATCAATGGCGCTGGAACATCTGAACCGTACGTTGGTAGAATTCAGCCTTCTGCGTTTTTACAGCCGGACGTCGTCGTTTATAATGAAATCGCCAAAGGAGCGGTATGATGACCTTGTTAAATCTAAGTCGCCAATTCTCCAAAAGGTGACCCAATACCATATTTCATCCTATTTGGGAATAGGGCCCCAACACCTGAGCAGGCTCCGGTCAGGAAAATAAATTTGTTCGCAAATGCGAACGATCCCCGGATTTCCAATTCCGTCTTTTGTTTAAAAAAAAGATGGAAATGAATTCACTCACCAAAGTAATGATCAATGGCACAGCCCAATGGGTACTGGTCCGGGGTCAAAAGGCGGACGCGCCGTTAATCATCCACGTGCAAGCCGGTCCCGGCTTACCCATGATCCCTGAAGCAAAAGCCATGGAAAAGATGCTCCACCTGGAGCAGGATTATCTCGTAGCCTACTGGGACCAGCGCGGTTGCGGAAAGTCCTTTAATAAAGCCCTGGACCCCAAATCAGTCAATTTTCAACAGATGGCAGACGATTTGATTAGCTGCACCAGGTATTTACTGCAACAGCACCATCAGCAAAAAGCGATACTGATAGGATACTCCATCGGCGCAAGTACCGCAATAATGGCAGCTATGAAAGAAAGCGGATTGTTCAGCCGGCTGTTTTTAGTGGGAATAGATATCGACTTGCCAAAGGCAAACGATTATGCGCTGAACTTTTTAGCTGCGAAGGCAAAAGAAAGCGGCAATGCAAAACATATGAGGCAGGTAAAAGAATTAGGACAGGCACCCATATTAGAGACTATAGCCTTTCAGAAGCGCGCAAAGCTGCTGACTGACCTTGGTGGTATCAATACCAAGTCCAGCTATAATGGCTTAGTGCTGACAAGTGTAAAAAACATGATCTGCAGCAAGGAATACAGACTGTCTGATATTCCGAAAACCATCAAAGGCATGGAGTTTTCCCAAAATGCGCTGCTACCGGAGTTAAACACACTAAATCTCTTTGCTAAAGTTCAAAAAGTAAATGTCGCTGTACATTTTATCCAGGGTAAAAAAGATGGCCTTGCCCCTTTTCAGACAGCAGTTGACTATTTCAACTTCCTGGAGGCCCCCGCGAAATCCTTCACCAGTTTTGAAGAATCCGCACACATGCCGCACTATGAAGAGCCCGGCAAATTTGCTGCACTGATCACAGAAAAACTAACTGCAAAAAATTAAAATCATGAATTTTCAAAATATCACTACTACGGTTCAACTAAAAGGGAAACCCGTAAAAATACACGCCCTCTGTACCGGTATGGTTGCCGTTAAAACCGCTTTCAGGGTAAAAAAAGGGACAGGCCCCTTAGCCAAAATAAACATCCTGCTTGACGACCAGTTTACTGAATACATGCCTATCTGGGTATGGATCATCGAACATCCCGAAGGCACTATTGCTATTGATACCGGCGAAATCATCCAGGCAAGAGACAGGGGAAATTACCTTGCCAGGGAAAGCGCTTATTCCAGGTACCTTGCCCAGCACACTTCTAAGTTTATGATCGAACAGGAAGATGAATTGAATTACCAGCTTTCGACGGTAAACCTCAAGCCATGGGATATCAGCCTTGTTGTGCTGACCCACCTCCATTTGGATCATACCGACGGCCTGAAATTTTTCCCGAATACAGAGGTCATCGTAAACCAGTTTGAGTTTGAACATCCTTATGCAAACCTGCCCACAACCTATCCATCCTGGTTCAAGCCTAACCTGGTCAATTATCATAAGGACCGGATCGAAGTGTTTGAACGTGCCTACCCTATAACCAAATCCGAAGACCTGCTCTACATCCCGACACCCGGGCATACCAACGGGCACAGCTCCATCATTTTTAAAACCGACGATGTGGATATTGTTTTTGCCGGTGATACATCTTATTTACAGGATCAGCTATTAAGAGGTGAAGTCGCTGGGGTAAATAAGGATTTTACTAAAACAAGGGAAACGTATAAGAAGTTTATCAGCTATGCCTCGTTGCGCCCAACGGTTTATTTGCCAACGCATGATGGCAATTCTGGAAACCGGCTATTGCATAAAACACTTCTCCAACAGTTTTAATATTATTCATAGGAATGCTCTTCGGAACACCGAAAGACTCATAATCTGCTACTCAATGTAGTTTACTCATAAACTTATTTCCTAAACTGAAACTTATACATTGCTGGTTTTTAAGGTTCAATTATAAATTGGTTCGTTATTTATACTATGGTTGATTATTTGAAAAACGGGCAATCGCTTGTAAATCAGAGATAAAAGTGTTCGATATTTGAACGATTAAGGACCCGCTTTTTTTTCGCCTCTCAAGCAATTGAGGGGCGTTTTTTTTAAAACTTCTGGCACTTTGGTTATGGAATACAGCGCTCTTTTTTGCTTCATTGCAGCGTTATTGCCTCTTTTGTTTGGTATGTCAATGATTTAATCGTTCCAATATCCCGGGAGATCTTTGCGCGGTCAGGCATTGCATTTCATTTGACCGATTACCTCCTCCACTATTTCGACCATGCGGTCAAGCATTGCCAATACTTCTTCTTTGCTTTTACCGCCAATTGCGGCTTTTTCAATTTCTCGTATCAGTTGGGTTAGCGAACGAATGCACAAATTATCGATGCTTGGTTTTATTTTATGGGCAATTACAGCTATCCGTTCGTAATCATCTCCCTTGCAGGCGGTTATCATTTCATTTACCATCTGCGGCGCCTGCTCAGAAAAAATCCCGATCATTTTTTGCACAAATGCTTCATTTCCCCTGCTCATAGCCTTTAGCTTCGACAGATCGTATATCGGTTCCTCTAATTTCGTTGCATCAAACTGCCAAACCGGCAACGGTGCGGCAACATTCAGCCACTTAGCAACCGCGTTTAAAAAATCATCCTCGTCAAAGGGTTTTGCGATATAATCGTTCATCCCGCTTGCAATGGATTTTTCGCGCTCGCCTTTTATCGCATTTGCTGTCAGCGCAATTACCGGAATATTAATGCCATTCTCCCGCAGCCGCCGGGCCGCGTCGAGACCGTTTAAAACGGGCATTTGTATATCCATCAAAATCAGATCGGGGTTTTCGCTAACCATTAATATGGCCTGCTCACCGGTCTCCGCTTCAATAATTTCGGCGCCATAATTTTGAAGGATCACCGCTGCCAGCAGGCGGTTCATATCATTATCATCCGCAACAAGTATTTTTTTGCCCGACAGGAAGCCTTCTTCAAAGGTCACATTCTTTTTTGCAGGGAGATCAGCAGGCGCGCCTTTCATTAATTCAATAATGAACGATATGGTTGTACCGGCGCCTTTTTTGCTTTTAGCGTATATTTTTCCGCCCATTAGTTCTACCAGCTCTTTGCAAATGCTCATCCCCAATCCGGTGCCCCCATAGGTGCGGGTTGTCGACTCATTTTCCTGGCTGAATTTGTCGAACAAGTGGCTTATAAACGATTCATCAATTCCAATACCTGTATCTTTTACCTGCACTTGCAAAGTTTGTGATGTGGCACATTCTTCCAATACCTCAATGGAAAGCTCTATCTTTCCCCGCTCCGTAAACTTTATAGCGTTACTCACCAGGTTTGTCAATACCTGGCTGATACGGTGCGGGTCGCCCAGGTGGATTGAAGAAATGTTTTCGTCAAAACTGGAAACAACGATCGGCAATCCTTTTTCTTCGGCGCTGAATGACAGTACCTGGATAGTTCCGTTAATAAGCTCCTTAAAGCAAAAACCGATGTGCTCCATGTGGATTTTGCCGGCTTCGATTTTTGCCAGATCGAGTATGTCATTGATAATTGACAGCAAGTTGCCGGCGGCCGAATTAATTGTGCTTAAATAAAGTTTCTGCTTATCATTCAGCGTCGTTTTGCCCAGTTGGTTGCTCATCCCTATAATTGCATTCATGGGGGTGCGTATTTCGTGGCTCATATTTGCCAAAAACATCTCCTTTGTCCTGGCCAGGTGTTCAGCGTTTTGTTTTTCCAGGTTTGCGCTAAGCAGGTTTATTTCCGAAACGGTTTTTCCTGTAATGTCTTGTGCAAAGCCTTTAAGGTATGCCGCGTTGCCCTTGCGGTCGGCGTGGATTAGTATCTTGGCATGGATATACTTTACATTACCGCTTTTTGACTGTGTTCTAAAGTTCAGCATTACCGCTTGGCGGCTCGAAATAGCAAAATCAATTTCCTTTTTAACCATTTCCACATCATCAGGGTGAACACAGTCGATGAATTTCTGTATCGAAGGTTTTACTTCATCCATCGCATACCCAAGTATACGATGCAAACCCGGCGACCATTTGGTTTCCTGCGACCTGAGTTCAACTTCCATGCTGCCAATGCTGGCAATCTTTTCAGCCTCTGTCAGAAAAGCCTCATTCGTGATCAGCTCCTTTAAAAACTTCAACTGTTCTTTTTCAAGCTGTGCTTTTTCAAGGGAATTTATAACCGCAGCCGGCAAACGCTGCATCCTGTCTTTCAGAATATAATCCGATGCGCCTTCGCGCATGATGTCAACTGCAAACTCTTCGGAAACGGTAGCCGTAACCAGGATAAAGGGGATATTGTAAGCGCCATCTTTGAGTATTTTTAAGGCATCGAGGGAATTAAATCCCGGAAGCGAGTGGTCTGAAATAACGATATCGGGGCCAAATTTCTTTAGCGCCCTGATAAAATCCTCCCGGTTGTCCACCACCTCCTTTTCAAACAAGATAGTCGATTTCCGGAGAACCGCATCAACCAGCTGCGCATCGGTTTCGACGTCCTCAAGATGCAGTATTTTTATTTTTTGATTCATTGATCGGCCATGTATTGCACTTCGGAGCGTCAAATATTTCCAGGAGTAGGGTAAAAATCATACCAAACGGGTCATTATCCGTATCCTATTGATTATCAATCAATTTAAGAAATCGTAATTTTAGCGGCTCCATAATCTGGAAGCTAACTCCATTTCGCGGATTACTTTTTTAATTTAGTTCGCCGTTTTGTATCATTTTATAAATGGTGCTTTTCCCGATATCGAGCGTTTTTGCTGTCGCGATTACATCATTCCCGGTCTTTTCCAGGTAATGTTTTATAATGTCGCATTCATATTCCCTCAGCGTCTTCTGTTCGTTTACAAAAAAATCACCCTTTTTTATCGAATTGAGGTTGATATCGCCCAGCTTGATTTCGTTGTCTTCGCACATCACCACAGCCAGATCGATAATGGCTTTTAACTCCCGTATATTTCCGGGAAAGCTATAACGAAGCAGCCTGTCCTTAACCTCTTTAGATATGGAGACAGCCGGAAGCTTGTTTTGCTTTGTAAATTCAGTGGCGAAATGTTTAGCGAGGACCAGCGCATCATTTCCGCGGTCCCTCAAAGGTGGCAGCGTGATAGGAAGGCCGATGATGCGGTAATATAAGTCCTCGCGAAAATTGCCTTTTTTAACTTCGTCATCAAGATTTTTATGTGTTGCAACGATTACGCGAATGTCAAGTTTAACTGTTTCGTTACCTCCTATCCTAACCACCTCGCGTTCCTGCAGCACCCTTAAAATCTTGCTTTGAAGGCTTAGCTCCAACTCGGCTATTTCATCAAGGAAAATGGTACCTCCGTTTGCCTCTTCAAATTTTCCGGCCTTACGACCAATAGCGCCGGTAAAAGCCCCTTTTTCGTAGCCAAACAGTTCACTTTCAACCAGCTCCCGGGGTATCGCGGCCATATTTACCGGCACAAATGCTTTTTTACGGCGATCACCGGCGTAATGGATCGCCTTGGCTGCAACCTCCTTACCCGTACCTGTTTCGCCGGTTATGGAGACGTTGATGTTGGTTTTTGAGGCTTTTTCCATCAATGCGAAAACTTTTTTCAATGCATCGCTCTGGCCGATAATGGTTTTTTCGAATGAAAATTTTTGCCCCAATTCTTCCTTAAGGGTTTCAACTTCTTTTTTCAGGGTTTGATTTTCCTTAATCCTTATAACCGCATTCCATAGCAGTTCTTTAGTGGAATCGTCTTTTACAAGGTAATCATTTGCACCCATTTTCAGCAGCTTCACGGCCACTTTAATATCCTCCTGTGAGCTAATGATAATTACGGGCACTGAAGGGTTGATCTCCCTTATTTTTTGGTAGAGTTTGTCGCCGGACAGATCGGGCAACGAAAAATCGATAGTCACCAGGTCGGGTTGTTTATACATCTGGTCGAGGCACTCCTTACCTGTCTCAAATCTGGCTATTTTATAGTCGGGATTAAGGCTAAGATGATACTCCAAAAGCTCACCGTACCAGGGGTCGTCCTCTACAATAAAAATATTATACGCGCTCATTCCTATGTGTTCAATCGCCGGTCCAGGCATAATAAAGGTAGCATTATTCCTCAAACTATTAATTATTAATCTCAAATAAAGAATTTTTCCAGATCGAACGTTCGATTCCAAAATTCGGAAAGTGGTTTTTATTAAAACACTGACAATTAGCTATATAATTGATTGGCATTTATATTGAATGCATGTCGGAAAGCTATCCGGATGTCGGCAAATTCAAAGATCAATCAAAAACCGCCTGCTAAAGGCCGATTAACCCCGCTGAAAATCAGAACTGCCTATTTTTATTTTCTTCCATGGGCGTGGTCTGGCCGTATTCAACGCAATGGTTGTCATTTCAAAACTGCCGGAAAATACTACCTGTTTATGATCTGCACACATTAATTCAAGTGTTGTTTTTGTTTCGATTGGCCGGAGTTTTCTCCGGCCTTTCTTGATTTAAATCGATTAGTAAATAATTGACCCCGAATAGAACTCCAGCATGAAAGTTATGGAGCGCGATTTTTGTTAGAATGGTGATAGCGTTTTACGGTTTGGCTTTGTAACCAAAGTTCCATAGCAGCCCTTTCCATATTTCGCGTGCAAATTGTGGTTTGCGCCGAAGAAGGAACTTTATCATGCCGGCGGGAACCGAAACAAAAGTAAAAAACAACCTGCTCAGGAGTCCCTTGAGCCCAAACACATTGCGCCGGATAAACAGCAGCCTGTTGCGGTTTTGATAGTAAACTTTCAATGCACTGATCTTCCCTACGCTCATGGATTCTTTATGCAGTACGACAGATTGAGGCTGGTACCAGATGGTAAAGCCAGCGCGTTGGGCATGTTCACAAAAATCAAGTTCTTCGTAGTACAGAAAATAAACGTCCGGCAGGAGACCGATCGTGTCGAAAACACTTCTCCGGATCGCCATAGCTGCACCGTGGGCAAGATAGGTTTGGTGCGATTTGTCGTACTGACCTTTATCAGCCTCGCCTGTACCGATAAATTTGCCGCGGGCAGTTAAGGAATTAATGCGTTCTCCGCCGGCGTATTGAATAATACCAGGCGAATTATAATACCGGATTTTAGAACTGACAATGCCAATTTGCTCATCGGCAGAGAATAATTCAACAATAGGTTCAATAAACCGGGACTCAACTTCTGTATCGTTGTTCAGCAACAGTATGATCTGGCCCGAGGATTGCTCAATGCCACGGTTATTTCCCCCGGCGAAACCTTCGTTTTTTAAGTTTTGAATAAATTTTATTTCAGGGAATTGCTTGGCAAGGTAGCCGGCATCTGTAACAGAAGCGTTATCGACAATAATGATCTCAACATTCGGGTAACTGACGTGCCGAAGTGATCGGAGCAATTCTGCCGTCACCGTATCGGTATTATAATTTACCGATATGATGGAGACAAGCGGATATGTTTTGAAATCGCCCATAATAGATCAATTTATAGAAAGTTTGACGGCGCCTGCTTCTTTATCCCAGCGATAACAAAGCCAAACAAAACCAATGCCCATAAATAAAACGATATCGCTGGGGGCCTGGCCAAGCACCTGGTTTCCGTAACTGGCACATATGGCGCCAACAAAACCCGAAAAAAAGGCCATGGCGATCTGCCGCAGCAGCTTGTCATTTTTCATTTTAAAGATCATGGCCACCCCGGAAATCATATAAGTAAGCAAAAACCCAATATGGACATAAAGCCCGATAATACCGTTTTCGGCCCAAATTTTTACGAACCAACTATCGGTTGGCGTCTCAGCCAGGAAGGTGCCGGGGCTAAAGCGTTGCCCCCACGAGCCAGCCGAACCTATTCCCCCGCCAATAGGCCTTGAGGCCAGGTACACCTTGAATTTTTTTTGATTATCAAGCCGCACCTGCAGCGAGGGGTCGTTTGGATCGAGGGCGCTGCGCATCCGCTGTACCTGGTAATTTCCTGCGCCTACTGTGGTAAACTTCAGCAGGCAAAATGCTATCCCCACAATCATCATCCCAATGGTGAGCGCTTTAAAATTTTTGATAAGGAAAAGGTATACGCATATGCCCGAAAGGGGAACAAAAAGCGCACCCCTGGTGCCGGATATGGCCATTCCCCAAAAAAAGAATAACGCGAGCGCCCAATACATCAACTTTTTTTTTACTTTAACCGGGCCAAAGGCCATGATAAGGCACACCAGCAGGATATTGCCCATGGCCGCGCCGAATTGCCCGGCGTCTGAATAGAAGGAAAATGCCCTTAACCTACCAAACAATAAGTGTGTTTTATAGGCACCGGCATCCATCCACATTTGTTCGGCGTGGTTAAGGCCAAAGTATAGCTGCTTCATGGCCCATAGCGCCGCAATAACGGACCAGATGATCCAAACCCTGATGAATTTCATCAGGTCCTTTCGGTCATTAAATAACAATTGTGTTAGAATGATCAGCTGCAGCATGTATAGCGACACACCCCTCACAGCGTAAAACCAGGCCAGGAAGCTCCGCGCTTCGGGGTTGATGATCTCAAAAAAAGTGTAGAGCGTCCAAACCACGATGGCATACACAAAGGGGTTTCTAAGTCTCGCGTAGTCCTCCTTTTTTGCCTTTACAAGCGCTGCGATCAGTGTGATCAGCAAAAAAATATCTACCAACAGGCCAAATGGCGCCGTTGAGTACCTGATCATCCCGTTCACCCAAAAGCCAACATTCAGCACCGTAAACAAACCCATTTTTGGGTTTTTAAAGATCAAAGTCAAAAACCAAATCACAAAAGGTATGGCTATAAGGGCCCCAGCACCCATCAGGTCGGTTTCGGCGATGATGAAGCCTAAAATAACCGCAACCAAACCCATTAGTAATACCTGGGTTAGCCAATGGTAATATATTTTTCCGATCGTCATCAGTTTACGGCAGACGGTTTACGCAAGTTGGCAATGGAACGGTGGATGCCATGATGCCAAAGTAATTTTGGCACAAAGGCATTCAGCACATCTTTTAACTGTATCCAGCCAATGATGACCCCAATCAGAAAGGTAATTGTTGACCCGGCTGCAACTCCGTACAGGCCAAATCCGGCCCACAGGGCAAGCAAATCAAGGGCTACGTTGGTAATCAGCATAAAGACTACTTTTACCGTGTTCAGTTTGGGCCTGTTGCCGGCATCCAGCAGGAGGCCGCAATACCGGTCGAGGGGTATCAAAGCCGCATAGAAACAAAATATTTGCAGCAGCATGGCAGATTGGTGGTATTTGTTGCCGCCCAGCAGGTTTACGATGGGTGTTGGGATAGTAAAAAGGATGACCAGCAATGGAAGGATGATAACGGTTAGTAAACCGCATTGCTCATAAAAATACTCGCGCAATTCCTTTAATTTGCCGTGCTGCCAAAGGGATGTGGCTTTTGGCATGGCAATGGAAGCGAACGAACGCACGGGGATCTCAATCGCCTCGATCAGTTTTTGCGGGATGGAATAAACCGCGACGGCAGCAGGCCCCAGCCAAATGGCGATAATGAACTGGTCGGAACTGCGCAGCAAGCTCGAGGTGATCATCGTTAGCATACTGTAGACGCCAAAACCGGAAAGCATTCTTCGTTCCGCCTTCAGTACGGTACGCCACTGGCCAAAATGCAGCCATCCAAAAAATGCACCTGATAGGCCTGCCGTAAATTGCAATACGGCGTACAACAAAACCATGGTTTCTATTTTATAATGATATTTGGTTTCCAGGAGCAGGAGCACTGTGAATGTAATGGGGAATAAAATTTTGATGATCGAAAGCTTTTTAAACAGCGACCTGGCCTGTAGCTGCCATTGCAGCAATTGGTAAGGCAAGGCGGCAAATAACCATAATATAGTGAACTTTTTTGCCAGGGAAAATGCACCGCTGGCTATCGGCACGAAAGAAAAGATCAGCAAAAGAACTGCGGCTATAATAATGGTAAAGCCCAATAAAAGCTGCCACGATGCGCCGGTAAGCTTATTGCGTTCCAGGTCATCTTTGGCAACTACATAATAGCGTACAAATGGTGTTTGTATCCAGCCGCTCCGGAACATCTCCAAAAGGGTATAAATGGTCAATAGCATAAACCATTTACCCGCATCGTCCTTTGAAAACTGGTGGGCTATTAAACCCAGGTTTAAAAACCCGAGAAACGCTGTCAGCCCGTTAGCGCCGAGCGACCATGAAGTGTTGCTGCGTAAAATTTTCTTTATCACTGTTGTATTTTTTATTGGGTTACTGTAAAAAGGCGATCTTGAAGGTCAGGTGCATACATAAAATCCATTAGTTCTGCCGCGCGGACATTCCAGTCGGCTTTGCGGGCAACCATATATCTTCTTTGCTTTACCGCTGCGTTGGTTTCCTGCAGCGCCGTTTCAATACAGTATTTAAAGCTTTTGGCAGTACGGGCGGTATAAACCACTTCGTCAATTTCGCCCAACGACGCAAACGGTGTCATTACTACCGGCATCAGCATTGCGAGGTACTCATTCACTTTAAGCGGATAGATAGCTGCGGTAAGGTCGTCGCATACATAGGGAATAATACCAATGTCCATTTGAGCTTGTTTGAGCGGAACATCCGCAGGAGCGACGGCCCCTTCGAAAGTCACATTGATGTATTTTATCAGCCGGTCGTAGATTTTTGTTTCGAAAACCTTTCCAACAAACAAAAACCGGTAATACGGGAGCTCTTTTATTACATTTTCAAGCAGATCGATATCCAAGCGGTTATCGATGGTGCCAGTGTAACCGATAGTCTTTACAAATTTTCTGTTAAGCCTTGGGAAATAGATGCCTTTATGGAAGTCATTAAAATGTACACCGTTATGAACAACTTCGATGGGTTTGTTAAAATGTGCTTTACGCTTTTTCAGTTCGTCAGAACTAACGATGATCATATCAACCCTTTCGACAAATTTCGCTTCCTCCAATTCAACGAAACCCTTGAACCAGGGCACGTTGGTAAAATCGTCATAGATGTAATACACTAACGATTCCAGGTTATTGATTTTCCAATACAGGCCCAAAAACGGCTGAAAGGCATTAAAACCAGTGATGCTTTTCATACCCAGGGTTTTTATTGCCCTATTGATGAAAAACCCCGTCAACGTGGCATTGAACCTGTTGGCTATTTTAAAAAGCGGGTAAGAGCGCAGAAAGAAAGCCGGGAATACCGGTGGTAAGGATAAAACGTACATTCCTGTTTTGCCATGTCCGCTTACGCGCCGCAGCCGGGGTTTGAGGCCGACCAGCCTTTTCCAGTCAAAATCTTTCATGCTGAATATTCCTTTAAACAGGTCCGAAATGGTATAGGCATAATCGACGTACAATACCACGTTATCCGCTGCCAACGATTTCATCAGCTCAACAGTCGACCTGGAATAGGCTGCCTCCCATGCGGGTAAGGCAAAGCATACAATGTGTTTGGGGGTTCTCATTTCCGGTTTATCTTAAATTTAGGGTGATTAATTTTTTAACCTTCCGGCGCAGCCAGCTTCTCTTTTTGGGGATCTCGCCAATAATGCCTTCCAGGTTTGTTTCTTCTGTATTGGTTAGCCAGGTATGAAGTGGCGCCCCGGCTGCCACCGCCTCGACTTTCGTAAGCGCCTCTTTGTCGGCGCTTAGCCAGGTTTCATTGGCGCCGATGGCGACCAGGTTCAAAGCAGCCAGGTGTACCATGGCGGCAGGGATACTGCACTCTGACAAACATGGAGACACATAAATAACCAATTCGAATTTCGACAGGTCGCGTCCGGCAATTTCAGCGGCAGTTTTATAGTTCAATTGCGAAATGGACGGCGAGTATGCCACTAGTCCCGACATCGGAATCGCCGCGGCAAATACCTTAATATATTGCCCCGGCACCACCCAGCAAACGTCCCTGAATATGGCAGACAGCAATTCATTCAGCATTTTTAGGTCTGCGCTTTTGTAAAGGTCATTCCGCAAGCTGATCAAACTTAGCATCGCACTGCCCTTTTCTTCAATTGGCACGGTGATAAATGGCAGCAAGTTACTTACCATTTGCCCGGCCAACAGGCCACGCAGCTTTTCCTTGTAAGCTAAAGTTTTGTCGAGTGCTGATACCGGCGATACACCCGCTACCCGCAGCCCGATTATTTTTTTTGCCCGCTCAGGGCTGCGTATGGATGAATCCATCATTTCCCTGCCGATAACTACCGAACCCCCAGCAATAAATCCAACCAAAACTGCAACGATAATGAGTAGCATCCGCGTGGACTTTTCGGGTTTTAAAGGGAAATAAGGCTTGTCCTGTATAACGATATTTGAATTAAGCGATAAGTTGCTTTGCCTTAACCGGGCCAGGTTTAAGCCGTGAAGGATCGCTAAAAATTCCTGTTCGTTAATGTCAACCTGCCGGTCGAGTCTTTTCAGCGAAGACCCCAGCGGGGCGAACTCATCAAATTCATTTAAATAATCCTTTTTTTGATTCTGCAGAACTGCCAAACCGGCGGTAGCCTTATCATACGCCACTGCGTTATCAATCCATTGCTGCAAAAGGCTGGTGCGGGGAACTGACTCGATAGAATAATTTAAGCTCATATATTGGTTAGAGACAGTTTTTATCGAGTCTTCCAACTGGGTTTGTTTTGCCGTAAACTCGGCCACTTTTTCCGGGTTGGCATAAAGCCTGGCGCGTTCCACATCGGTGTTTATATCGCTTAACCGCTCTCTCAGGTTGATAATGCTGGCGCTGTTAATGATCTGCTTTTCACGGTTGCTTAGTCTTTTTTCGATGAGCGCCAATGCATTTTTACACCCGCTTTGGATCATCTCCTGCGCGTAAACCTCTTTATCCACTTCGTCTTTTGATTGTGCCATGTAGCGGGTTTGCTCGTAATAATTGATGATCCGGTTGTCCTTGCCAAATTTGTTCAGGTTGTCTTCCGATGATCGCAGTGTGTCGCGCACTTCCGCCAGCTTCTTTTCGAAGTACTCCACGGCGCTGGCTGTTTGGTCTGATTTGAGGTGATTATAATTGTACGTGAACACCTGGGTGTGCAGTTCAAGCACACGCTGGCATACTGCGGGGTCCGAACAGGTATAGTCGACTTCCAGGATGTCGCTGGTGTTTAGCCGTGTAACCACGATGTTCGATTTCAGGTCATCGATGTTATAAAATGAACCCGGTACGGTTAATATCTGTGCTATTTCATTGTCGGCTTTCGAAGAATAAACCGCATGGAGATAACTATACACATCGTCGGCATTACCGATTGACCGCGCTTTTGCGATCAACCGGCTACCTACCAATTTTTTGAGGGCGATGAAACCTTCGGTGCCTAAAACCTGGGGATCGGGTTTGGTGACCAAAAGGTGTTCAGCCAGCAGGTGCAGCGCAACTTCCTCGATCGTTTCTCTTGATTTTGCCGAAGCCACCAGGTTATCGAACGCGTTATTCACTGCAAAATAATCCAGCCGCTCATCTTCGGTGCTGGTGATGGAGTATCCGCTCGCAACGCCGGTGTACAGGCTGGTTGAGCTGGAATACTTTTGTTTGGCGTTTTTGGTCAAAAAGAATACGGTAACTGCGCAAAGCAAAGGCACCAGGCAAAGCCACCTGCCATACCTGAGCAACAGCTTTATGTAATGTACCGCGTTCATCTTTTTACCATTAATTTTGCAATTGGCACGCCTATGGTCGGTTCTATCTGTCCGTAGAGCGTGGAAAACTGTCTTTTCG
>Ga0302140_10002487_pt1 | contig 23938 bp, 18 predicted proteins | sample I_Bog_E1_1_FD_202095 | JGI IMG/M metagenome (GOLD analysis project Ga0302140, IMG submission 202095) | Peat permafrost microbial communities from Stordalen Mire near Abisko, Sweden - I_Bog_E1_1 | ecosystem: Environmental > Terrestrial > Soil > Wetlands > Peat | place: Sweden: Abisko, Stordalen... | reverse complement strand
CAAAACCAAAGCAAAGGCCAAACCCAAAACCCACAAGGCGGCGGCCTAAAGGCCGCATCGCTTTGTTTCACAAAGCGGACAGATCACTAATTATTAAAACCGGACAACTTGACTTGTTAACGACAGAGGAGCGGCGAAAAGGACTGCCGTGGCGCTCGCACGAGTGCGTGCAGCGTCGAGACTCTTCTCGACGCCTCTCGCCTCAGGGGCCCTGCGTCGGCAGGAGTGCCGACGCGGCACGCACGAGTGCGTGCGCCACGTTTGCTAGCGTGCCACGTTGAATCCGCCCACTACGATGGCGGGGCGCTCGCCGCGCGTATCGGCGTCGTTCAGCCGGGTCTTGATGGTGCGTTCTTCGCCGGGCATTAGCGCGATGTAGTTGTCGCTGTAAAGCGCCGGCAGGATGCGGTCGCCGCTCTGCGCGCGCACGGCCTTCACTGTGACCATCAGGGCCGGCTGCGCCGACGCGTTGTGCAATACGGTAGTCAGCACCCATTCGCTGCCCTGCCGTTCCACCTGGGTTGTGGCTTTCACGTCAACCTTAGGTAGAGTGCGGATGGCGCGGAAATCGTTTTCTTCGGTGCCGCGCAAATAGAAGTTTTCCGAAATCACGCTATCGCCGCGGACCAGCTTCAAGCGGATAAAATGCACCGGCGTCAGCGTGGCGGGAAACTCGAGATGGATGGGAGTGAGCACGCTGTCCTCTGAGCTATCCACGGTAGCGGACTTACTCCAGGCAACCGTGCCAGCCATGTCGATCAGCTCGGCAGAGGCGGTCAGTCCCTTGGCGTTGCCGCCGCTGTAATTGACCACTTCGGCATTGTCGGTGAGGGGATTCCATTGAACATGCAGCGGCTCGGAGCCTTTCTTCGAGCCGAAGTAGCCGGCCGTCGGATCGAAGTAATAATCGTAGGTCTGCCAGACGAAGGAGGGCCAGCAGGGATGGCTCATCCAGAGCAGCATGCCCATGCGGTTCTTGCCCTGTGCCTCGAACATGGCACGGTAGCCGTCGTAATTGATGAACTGCGCCAGCTCCACCCAATCTTCGGCATTGGTCGCGCCGCCGTAATTCTTGTCGATCATCCCGCGGAACGACGCTCCGCGCTGCGCGCCGCCCAGGCTGAAATCGTGCATCCCCCACACGTCGCCCTGCGGCCAACGAGCCTCTTCGGGCATCATTTGGCGCAGGCTGTCCATGGTGACGATGTTGGGCATGCCGAGCTCGCTCGATAGCTTGGTGGTGGCCCTCTCCTTGAAGTAGAAGCTGGGCGGCATGGCCCAGTAGGGGCCGTGGCCGGTGACGACATCGTCGGCCGAGCTGGGAATGTAATGGATGGCGGGCGCCAGTTCGGCCAGGATGCCGCGGAGTCCGCGCTCGATCGGTTCGGGCGGGTAACCTTCATTGCGGCCGACATAGAGGCCGATGGAAGGATGGTGGCGCATGCGCAGCACATAGTCGCGCGCGTTGGCGAGGAACATGGCGTTATCGTCGGGATCCGGTCCGTCCCAGGGGTTGGCCAGCCAAAAATCCTGCCAGACCACAATCCCATAACGGTCGCAGGCGTCGTAAAAGGCTTCGTCGCCGGTCTGCCCCACCCAATTGCGGATCATGGTGAAATTCATGTCGCGGTGATAGCGCACCGCCGCATCGTACTCACGGGCGCGATAACGCAGCATGGATTCCGGGAAGCCCCAATTGCCGCCGCGCGCCACAAAGCGGCGCCCATTGATAAAGATGCGCAGCGCGCCGCCCTCTTCGCTGTAAGTGAAGCGGCGCACGCCGGCGTTAAACGACTTCTGGTCCGAGACCGCGCCGTTCGCGGTAAACTCCAGCTCCACGCGATAAAGATTGGGATCGCCGTATCCGTTCGGCCACCACAGCTTGGGATTGTGCAGGCGCAGCGCGGGTTCGGCGGCGGGATCGAGCTTCACGGTCTTCGAGGCGTTGGCGGCAATCGTGACGGCCTGCTCAAAAGCAGCATCGCCGAAGCGCCCGCGCAGCTTGCCGCTGACGGCGGCACCCGAGAGATTCGTGAGCGTGGCCTCCAGCGCAACCTCCGCCGACGATCCATCGGTCGAAATCGAAATCGTGTCGGCCTGCGGATTTTCGATGCTCACGGCGCCGGTCGAACTCAAAAACACATCGCCCCAGATGCCGGTGTTGCGGCCGCGGATGGTGGGAATCCAGTCCCAGCCGACCGAAGCGTGCATGGTGGGATTATCCGCGCCCAGCACGCCGCCGTTCTTGCCGGGACTCTGAAAATCTTTTTCCGTGACGCTGCCGGGGTTGGCATTCTTGAGAACGCGCACCGCCAGCGCGTTCGGTTGACCCGCGCGCAGCAGCGCGGTGACGTCGAAACGGCCGGTGATGAATCCGCCGTCGATGCGGCCCAGCCGCTGGCCGTTGAGGAACACTTCCGCTTTCCAGTTGACGCCATCGAAATTGAGAAAGACGTGGCGGCCGGCCGCCGCCGGCGGAGCGGTGAATTCGGTGCGGTACCAGAAATCGGAATAGAAGAAAGAGTCCGAGATGGCATTCTGGTTGTCACCATAATTGGGATCGGGGATGGCGCCGTCGTTGAAGTAACTGGAAAGCACGGTGGCGGGGACGGTGGCGATCATCCAATCGGGGTCGCGGAATCCGGCGGTCGAGAGCGCGGTACCCGTGGCATGGACCTGCGAAGCACGCTGGAGACGCCAGGCGCCGCCCGCAAGCGGCAGGCGGCCATCGGCGGCGGCCGCTGCGGCCGGTTTGGCGTGCAGCACGGGACCGCCCTTGCCCCACACTTCGAGCTCGCTCAGAATGTATGGCTCGTCGGTTTGCGCCTTGGTCAGCATCACGCGCACCCAGCGGGCATGCGCGGGGCTGGCGAGGCGAATGTCGTCGATGGCGCCGGTGGCGGCGGGCAAGGCTTGCAAAGTGTGCCATTCGCGGCCGTCATCGGAGATTTGGATGGCTCCTTCGGCGGCGCGGCGGATCCAGTAGAGCGCGATGCGATCGAAGCTGCAAGGCGCGCCCAGATCCACCGACACCCACTGATCGCCCGCGGCGGCGCTCATCCAGGCACTCGAGAATTCGTACGGGCCGCCGGCATGCACGGGCGTCTTGGCATGGCTGAACGAGAGTTCGGCAATCCGCCAGTTGAGCGGGCGCCCGGTTTCGAAATCGATGCGATAGAAACGGCTGCGGCTGGGCTTCTGAAGAGCGATGGAGGGCTTGATCTCGACGCCGGGATGCGCCATGCCCCACGCGCGGCCCAGTTCGGTCCACGCCTGCCCATCCGCCGACCCCGAGAGAATGCACGTCCACTCCTGGTTGTCGCCGCCCGCAACCACCGTGGCCAACCCCTCCAGCCGGTCGATTTCCGGCGGCGGCGCGCCACCCCATTCCACCTGGACCCAGACATGGCGGCCGGTCATGTTGATGCCGGTGGTCCAATTGCCGTCAAACAGCAGCTCGCGCTGATTCTTCGGCAGCACTCCCTTGTCGCTGGTGGTGACGCGGAGAAAACGCGGCGGCGCGGTTTCCCGGATGCCGTCGGTGATCAGTTGCGCGGTGAGGTTGTAGTCGTAACTGCTGGACTGATAGGCCGGCCGGTGGAGCGCCAGGTTGCGATAGGTGGCCGAATCGATTTCGACCGCCGGCGACCAATCCTGCCGCGGATCTCCGGGATACACGCCGACGCCGCGCGTGTAGGGCTGCGCGCCCAAAGCTTCGAGTGCCATAAGGGCGGTGAAAACCTTCAGAGGGAATGCCATGCAACGCTAATTGTATTGGAAATCGCCGTGGGAGAGGCGATCGGTTCTTGTCGCCTGTCTCGCACGGGCAGCGACGCGCCACAAAAACGACAGGCCACGAAAACCGATGGCCCGTCCTACTTCGTCTCGCCGCCGGTGAGGCGGGCGAGAGAAATGTGTCAGACGCAGCCAGGGACGGCTGAGAAGTCGTGAGGTAATCGGGCTGACGGGCGGGTTGACAGACGAAAGCGTCTGTCCCACTTTGCCGCCCGGGAGCGCGTTAAGCAAACTCGGCCCTAGCGGGGCGAATAGTGCGCGATGATTTGGCAGCCGTTGCCGGAGCACAGGTTGGCGCTATTACCAGTCACCTGGATGCCGGTGATGTGGTAGCCGTCGCCGTGGCCGAACTCGCGTTCGTCGGCATTCGTGGTGGGCTTCCACTGGTCGAAGGGGAGTCCGTTCTGCGTGACGTGCACGCCCTTGTTGGAAGAGAGGGATGCGATGGTAACCGATCCGGCGCCGTAAGTGACCTGGATCGTCCAGGGCTTGGTCGGGTCGACGCCGCATGTCGGCGAGCCCGCACAGCGGTCGGTGGTTCCATCAGTGATCTGCAATGCGGTCAGCACGCCTTTCGTGTTCCGGTGCCGCACTTCTGCCCGGCTGAACTTCCAGGTCTTGCCTGCATCCAGACCGTCCGGCCGCAGCAGGAGTGAGCCTCCGTCTTTGATGACGATCTTAGTGTCGCTTTGAGCCTGTATTTGCGATGGGCTGCCACACAGCAGCAGAACCGCGAGGGTGAGAGCAGTTGCGAGTGTGATCCGTGTCATTTGCCGTTTGTTCCTTTCCATCAGTCGATCGTAGGCGCCGCCGGGTTGACGCGCAGCAGTTCCGCATGCAGGCGCCGGATGGCGGGGCGGTTCAAGTAAGATCGAAAATCTTCCGCCGGCCAGGAGGCCTTCAATTCGCCGAGCGCGGCGGCAGCCTCGGCGGCGGCAGGGCGGTCCGATGTGCCGGATCGCAGCAGCAGCACGCAGGCGCGCCAGAGCGATTCCGGCCGCTTGGCGGATTCGAGCAAGGCCCGCGCGCGGCCTGCGTTATCGGCAGCCTGGGCGCGATCGCCGGCGGCCAGCGCCGCCTCCGCCCAGGCCAGCAGCGCGTCGGCTTCCTCCGCGGGCCTACCGGTCGCTTGGGCCAGTTCGAACGCCTTGCGGCACACCTGCAGGCCGCGTGCTCCGGAGCCGGAGCGGGCCAGCGCCAAGCCCAGTACCAGACTGACTTCGCACCGCGCGTCCAGGTCGCTCGCATCGGCGCTGCGGAGCAGGGCCTCGGCTTTCGCGCGGGCCTCGCCGAAATGTTCCTCCAACAAAACGATTTTGAGAGCGCTCACAGGATCGGATTCCGCCGCCAGTTGCGGTACCGCCGTGCCGTCGAGTTTGTGGCCGAGCATGGCGTCGATCAGGGCCACGTTGAGTTGGTTGATGGCCACGCCGGAGGAATTGCCGATGGCCTCGAAGACTTGCCGCGTCTCGTCGAACATGCGCCGCGCCTGCGGCCATTGGTCCTGGAGCATTTCGAGCGAGGCCAGCCCTTCCTGTGCCAGCGCCCGCGGGAGCGACGGCTCGGCCGGCTTCAGCGTGGCCAGGGTCTCGGCAAAGGCGCGGTGCGCGCCCTCGTAGTCGCCCTTATCGCGCGCGGCACGGCCCAGCAGGATCAAGGACAGCGCGGCCTCCGTGCGGTAGCTGCCCTGCCGGTAGTAGTTCAGCGCGGCCTGCACGTCCTGCCAGCCCTGCGCCATGTCCCCCGTCTGGATGCGGATGCTGCCCAGGTTGACCAGCGCGCGCGCTTCCGACCGCTTCTCGCCGTTGCGCCGGGCGATGTCGAGGGCCCCCTCGATAGTGCGCAAGGCCTCGGCGGTGCGGCCTTTCACGAACAGCGCGTTGCCCAGGTCGATCAACGCCCGCGAGACCAGGTTCTCGATGCCATCGGCACGCGCGATGGCGATGGCGCGGTTGGCGTCGTCCAGGGCTTCCGCGGTCTGGCCGGCGTCGAGAAAGACGTTGCTCGATAAAAGCAGGAGCTTGATCTGCTGCTGGTCGTCGCCCGTGACGCGGGCCGCCGACAGCGCCTTGCCGATCAGGTCGCGGGCCTGGGCGGGAGTGGCGGCATACCGGGCACGAACGTAGAGGCACTCGGTGGCGCCTTCGAGATTCGAAGCGGCCTGGAACAGGTTCTCCGCGCGGTCGAGCGAGCGGCCGGAGTCTTCCGACGCGCCGGTCCGGGCCTGTAGGGCGCCCAGGCGCAGCCAGGCGGCGGCGTTCTGCGCATCCACACGAATCGCTTCGGAATACGTCGCCATGGCCTGCTTCGTATCCTGGCTGCGTTCCTGCGAACGGCCCAGTTCGAGCAGCGCGCCGCCGCGTTCGTCCGGCGCCACCATCCGCGAGATTTCCCGGTACTTCCCCACCGCGACCTTGAACTCGCCGATAACGGTCTGATGGATCGCGTCGAGATGGAGCTGTTCGACCGCCGGCAGGGAACTCAGCGACGCCATCGCTTTCAGCAATTCGTCCTTGGCGCGTTCCAGGTAGTCGAGCTCGTACCAGGCTTCGGCCAGGTAGGCGTGCGCCATGGCATAAGAAGGGTCGATCTCCGCCGCACGGGCCAGATCCTTGCTCGCCTTGTGATAGCTGCCATAGTGCAGCGCGGCGAGGCCGTCGCGATACCACCTGACGGCGGCCGGCGCCGGGTCGCGGTGTCGCTTCGAATTCCACAACCACGCTGCAGCGCCGCCTCCGGCGCAGACGATGCCTCCAGCCAGCGCGGCCACGGCGCGGCGGCGGGAGTTGAGACGTCCGGGAGCCTGCAGGTCGGCCAACAGTTCGCCGGCCGATGCGTAACGTTTCTTCCGGTCCTTCTCGAGCAGCTTCAGGATGATGCGGTCGAGATAGGCGGGCGACTGCGGATTCAGCCGCGAAGGCTGCGGCGGCGCCCACGTCAACAATCGCGCCAGAACCGCCGGGAGGGCGTCCGCGGCGAACGGCGCCTTGCCGGTGGAGCATTCATACAGCACCACGCCCAGCGAGAACAGGTCCGAACGCGCATCCAGGACTTCGCCGGAAGCCTGTTCGGGCGACATATAGAGCAGCGTTCCGGAGAAGCCTTCGATGGTCCGGGTGATGTCCGTCGAGGCCTCGCCCGCCGCGTGCAGTGCGGCCGGCCGCGCGATGCCGAAATCGAGCACCTTCACCTCGCCGGCCGACGTGATCTGGATGTTGCCGGGTTTGATGTCGCGGTGGATGACACCGTGGCGGTGCGCTTCCGCCAGCGCCGACGCCACCCCGGTGGCCACTTTCAGCGTCTCCTCGATACTCAAGCGCCGTTGGCTGAGGATGCGTGCCAAATTGGCGCCGGACACCAGTTCCATGGAGATGAACGCATCGCCGCCGGGGTCCTCGACGAACTCATAGATGTGCGCGATGTTCGGATGCGACAGCGAGGAAGCGGCGCGCGCTTCCTTAAGCAGGTTGGCGCGCAGTCTGGCATCGTCGCGGCCGCTCAAACAGAACTTGAGCGCCACGCGGCGTCCCAGAGTGAGGTCCTCGGCTTCATAGACCACGCCCATCCCGCCTTCGCCTAGCTTGGAGACGATGCGGTAATGGGTGACGGTTGTGCCGATCATAGACTGGTAGATTTGAGTTGACCGGAGTTTCGCCCTGGACTCCGGTATGCGTCAGTATACACCCGGACACGTCTTTGGATGCCTCGCGTGTCCTCTCAGGCTCAACGATCAGGGGCCCCTCGCACAACGTCCCGCCGGTCGTCCGCCTGCCGATCGGTCTCGCGGGATAATGGAAGAGCTATGCGGCGGCTGCCTCTCCTCATCTTGCTCCCCTGCCTCCTCGCCGCCGAGGACCGCTGGATCAAATTCACGTCGGGCCCGTTCGAGGTGTTGACCGACGCCGGCCAACGCGGCCGCGAGACGATGGTTCGTTTCGAAGAGTTCCGCCACGCGCTGGGCGAGGTGGTGGGGGAAACCAACCTCCAGGCGCCGCAGCCCGTGCGCATCCTGCTTTTCAAGAACGCAGGCGGCTGGAGCACGAACGAATCCATCATCCAGGGCCGCGGTTGCTATGCGATTGTGCTGGAGGATAAGGCGCCGGTTTCACCGGCTGTGTGGAGCGAACTGACTCGCCTGTTTCTGGCGGCTAACACGGCGCAAATGCCGCCGGCTTTCGAGCACGGCCTGATCGAATTCTTCTCCACGTTCAGTGTCAAAGGTATTCAGATCAGCGTGGGCGCACCGCCGCCCCAGCCGGATCTCGATTGGGCCCGCATCCATCTGCTGGTCACCGCCCCGGAATACTTCGGGCGTCTCAAAGTGCTGCTGTACAACCTGCGCAAGGGCGTGGATGAGGATCCGGCTTATCACAACGCCTATGGCAAATCCGCGGCGGAAATCGAGGCGCTGGTCCGGCGGCATTTCGAGGCTGGCAATTTTCAACCCGGCACGATTTCGAGTTTGCCGATGGCGCCGAAGGATTTCATCGAGCGGTCCGTCTCCGACACCGACGCCCGCCTGGCGCGCGCGGACCTTTTGGCCGGCGATTCATCCGCCGCCGAGTATGCGACGCTGCTGCACACCCACGCGAAAATCGCCGAAGCTGAAGAAGGGCTGGGATTGCTGGCTCTGCGCGATCATCGCCCGGACGAGGCCCGGCGCCACTTCTCGGCCGCGATGGATGCGGCCAGCACCAGCGCGCGCTGCTACATCGAGTTCGCCAAACTCGAGCCGGACAACGCCAAGGCGACACAGGCCCTGCTGCGCGCCGCCGGCATCAATCCCAAACTCGACGAGCCATTCGCGCTGCTGGCGGCGCGCGATACCGATCCCGCCAAACGCACCGCGCACTGGAAGGCCGCCGCCGAGCGCAATCCGCGCAATCCCGCTTATTGGAAGGCACTGGCCGAATGCTACCTGGCCGACCACAACTACGCGGATGCCGCCAAGGCGTGGAGCGCGGGCGAGCAGGCCGCCACCGACCCCGCCGAGCGCGAGCGCATGCACCAGGCACGCGTCGCGATCGAACAGCAGCGCGGAGATTACGACGCCGCCGAGCAGCAGCGCCAGGCCGACGAGGACGCCCGCGCGCTCACTCAGCTCAAGCAGCAGGCGCTTGCCAACGTGCACGCGCTTGAATCCAAGTACAACGACGGCACCGCCAAGCCGGGGCAGAAGCCCGTGCCGTGGTGGGACGGCCCCAGCCCCGGCGGCAAGATTCACGGAATGTTGAAACAGGTGGAATGTCTCGGATCGCAAGCGCGCATCGTGGTCGAAGGTGACGATCATAAGACCGTCAAACTGCTGGTTGCCGATTCCGCCAAGGTGGCGATCCTGGGCGCCGGCGGGCAGACCCTAGGCTGCGGCCGGCAGACGCCGCGGCCGGTGTCCATCGCATACTTTCCCAAACCCAACGCACGGCTGGGCACTGCCGGCGAAGTGGCCACCATCGAATTCCAGTGACTCATTCCGATGATGCGGCGCCCGTCCGCTGGCTGCTGCTGGCTGTCTTCGTGCTCTCTTCGGCCATCAACTATCTCGACCGCCAGTCGTTGGCCACGCTGGCGCCGCTGGTGCGCGCCGAGTTTCACCTGTCGAACGCGGACTACGGGCTGATCCTCGCCGCGTTCTCGATCACATATGCCGCCAGCGCGCCGCTTTCCGGAATGCTGATCGACCGCACCGGCCTCAACCGCGTCATCAACATCGCCGTTGGCTTGTGGTCGTGCGCCGGAATCGCCACCGGCTTGACGCATGGATTCACCGGCCTGTTGGGCTGCCGGGCGGTGCTCGGCGCCGGCGAAGCGGCCGGCATTCCCGCAGCCGGCAAGGCCATCCGCCAGTACTTGCGGCCCGCCGAACGCGCCCTTGGCAACGCGCTCAATCAAGCCGGCGTCAGCCTGGGAATGGTGCTGGCCCCGCCCGTGGCGACGTGGATTGCGCTTCAAGCCGGTTGGCGCGCTGCGTTTGTCGCAACCGGCGTGCTCGGCCTGCTATGGATCCCGATCTGGAATTGGGCGGCGCGCCGCAGCGGCCCCGCGGCGCCGCTCCCAGCTGAAACCGCCGACGCTGCCAGCCTGCTGCGCGACCGCCGGCTGTGGGCCTTCGTGCTCGCCAACGCGCTCAGCATGATCGGCTACTCACTCTGGACCAACTGGACTACGCTTTATCTTGTGGACGTGCACCACCTGACTGTCGCGCAAGCGGCTTGGTACGCGTGGATTCCGCCGCTGGCTGCCACGCTGGGCGGATTCGCGGGCGGTTGGCTGTCGCTGCGCTTCATCCGCCGCGGCACGCCGCCGCCGCGCGGGCGTTTCCGCGTGTGCCTGCTGGCCAGCGTGGTGGCGCTCATCACCGCGGCGGTGCCTGCCGCGCCCACCGCCGCCTGGGCAGCCGCCGGAATCTCGCTCAGCATCTTCGCCGTGGCCGCCTTCAGCGTGAACATGTATACGCTGCCGCTGGATGTATTCTCCGGCGCGCACGCGGCATTCGCGGTCTCTTGCCTGGTGGCTTCTTATGGCGCGGTGCAGGCCGTCGTCTCGCCGGCATTCGGCCGTCTGATCGATCTGTATGGCTACCAACCTGTCACGGCCATCGCCGCAGTCATGCCGCTGGCGGCTTCGGCGGTTCTGTGGAGCACGAGGTCGGTCGAGTGAAGCAGCGGCTTAAGCGCTGGGTTTTCGGCCTGCTCGGCAAGGATCCCGAAGCCGCGGTGGTGACGTTTTTCAGTGGTGATCGCGAGCTGTGCCGCCGCGTGGCGGATGAAGTGCGCGCCCTGGTGCCCGATCGGCGACACTTTGTGGCGACCGAAAGTAACTGGCCCGAGTTGCGGCGCGAATTGCGGCACTACCGCATCGGGCTCGCTCCGGTGATGCTGGCGCGCCAACCCAGCGCTCTGCGCCGCGCGGCGTACCGGCTGGCCCCGCGCAAGATTCTGGCTTACAACTCGCGTCTGGAGCGGCACCACCTGCGGCCTACGCTAGCGTCCTTTCTGTTCTGGCGCGGCGTGCCGCTCGACCGCATCTATCTGCGCCCCTGGTGGTGGCCCTGGCCGAAGCGCGAACGCACCGTGACGCCCACAGGCGACCGCGTGCTCGAAGGCCGGCCTTGCTCGCCGGAGCGCCGCCGCATCGCAGTGCTCTCGCCTTACTTCCCTTATCCGCTCGCGCACGGCGGCGCCGTGCGCATCTTCAACCTGCTGCGCGAGGCCGCGCGCGAATTCGATATCGAGCTGTTCGCCTTCACCGATGACGATGCAGAGCCGCCGGCCGCGCTCGAGTTCTGCGCCCGCGTGGTGCTGGTCACCAAGCCGCGCTACCGCGAACCGCGCTGGTCCACGCTGCTGCCGCCCGAGGTCCACGAGTTCCACTCGCCGGCCATGCACCGAGCCATCGCGCGCGAGCGCGCCGCGTTCGGCTTCGAGGCGCTACAGGTCGAATACACGCAGCTTGCAGGCTACCTCGGCGACGCGCTGGTGGAACACGATGTCACCTTCGATCTGTTTGCGCAAGTCGCGCGGCGCGAGCGGACAGTCGCCGCCTGGTGGGATTGGTTTCGCTGGCGCCGCTTCGAAACCCGCGCCGTCCGCGCCGCGCGCCGCGTGGTCACAATGTCGCCCAAGGACGCCGAAATGCTCGGCCCGAAGGCCGCGGCTGTAGTGATCGAAAATGGAGTCGACCTAACTCGCTTTCAACCGGCTCCGGAAACGCCCGGGCAGCGTCTGCTGTTCATCGGGTCGTTCCGCCACTTTCCCAACGTCGCTGCGTATCGGTTTTTCACCGAGCGCGTCTGGCCGCTGCTGCGCGATAAGTTTCCGCAAATGGAGCTGACGGTGGTCTGCGGCCCCGATCATCTCACTTATTGGCGAGCCTTCGCCGAAACGCCCGAGCCCGCCGCGGACCCGCGCATCCGCCTGTTGGGATTCGTCGCCGACGTCCGCCCGCTCTACCGCGAAGCCAACCTCGTCATTGTGCCCACCACCGTTTCCGCCGGAACCAACGTGAAAGTTCTCGAGGCCATGGCCATGCAGCGCGCGGTGGTCTCCACCACTTCCGGGTGCGCCGGCCTCGGCCTGCTCGATCGCCACAGCGTTTGGGTTGCCGACCAGCCGGCATCTTTCGCGGCAGCCATCGCCACGCTTATCGCCGACCCCGGCCGCCGCGCGCGAATCGCCGATGCCGCCTTCTGGCACGCCAAGCGTAACTTCGACTGGGAGGCTATCGGCGAAAAACAGCGCTCGCTGTTGCGGGAGTTACTGGGGGGACGGGAGGGTTGACAGACGAAAGTCCGCTTCGGACCCGAAACCCGGGCGTCTGTCCCACTTTGCCGTCGCGTGGGGCAGGCGCTTCCGCCTGCCGACAGATTCTTTCGATTCCTTACTCCACCACGGCGCCAGCTTTGCGGAACGCTTCCTCCAGCGCTTCCTTCGCCCAGCCGCAGCTCACGAACAGCTCCTGCCGCGCGCCCGCACTGAGAGCAATCGCTTTCCATCCGTTTTGCGTCGGCACCGTCACCCGCACGCGCACTTTGCCCTTGGCATCGCGCACCGGCCGGATCACGCCGGGAATCACCGAGCGGATTTCCGGGTTCGCCCGCAAGAGCTCTTCGAGCATTTCGCGCACGCCGCCGATGATGCTGTGCTCCACTTTGAGCCGGTCATGTGCAGTCCTCAGTCGCATTTATTCGCAAAGAACCGGCGGCAAAGACCGCCGGCGCTACCTAGAAGCTACGCCCATCCCTCGCCGCCGCGGAGCGGCACGAAGCGGCACAGCGTCGACACCCGGGAGTCGATGTGGCCGTCTTGCCGGTCGACGACGCGCAGTTCCTGATCTTCGAATTCGCCGACCGGAATCACCAGCCGCCCCGGGTCGCGCAATTGCTCGATCAGCGCCGGCGGCACGTCCGGCGCGCCAGCCGCGACCGTTATGGCGTCATAGGGCGCCAGCGGTGCATATCCCAGCGACCCATCGGCCGTAATCACCTCGATATTTCCGTCGCGCCCGATGCGCCGCAGATTGTGGCGTGCCATTTCGGCCAGCTCCGGAATCAGCTCCAGCGAAATCACGCGCCGCGCAAGCGCTCCCAACACCGCCGCAGCGTAGCCGCAGCCGGCGCCCACTTCGAGCACCGTCTCGGTGCCATCCAACTCCAGTTCCGCCGCCATCAGCGCGGTCATGTAAGGCTGCGAAATCGTCTGTCCGAATCCGATCTGGACCGGCTCGTCGCCGTACGCCGAGATCCGCGATTCCAGCGGCACGAACTCCTCGCGCGGAATCTCGCCCATCGCCCGAAGTACACGGGCGTCGTGGATGCCGCGCCGCCGCAGTTGCTTTTCGACCATCCCCTGCCGCTCGCCGGCCCAATTTGGGATCACGCTTCCGCCTCAACCTTATAATAGCGATGATGGCTCATCAGATTACGCTGATCCCGGGCGATGGCATTGGGCCCGAGGTGGCCGATGCGACCGCGCTCGCGGTGGCGGCGACCGGCGCAAGCGTCGAATGGGAGCGCGTGGATGCCGGAGCGCGCGCTCTCGCCGAGCAGGGCCAGTTGCTGCCTGACGACGTTTTCGCTTCGCTCGAGATGACGCGCGTCGGGCTGAAGGGCCCCACCACCACTCCCATCGGCGGCGGCCACCAGAGCATCAACGTCGTCCTCCGCAAGAAGCTGGGGCTCTACGTGAACTTCCGGCCCGTCATCACGCTGCCCGGCCTCAAAACGCGCTTCGACGATCTCGCGCTCGACATCGCCATTTTCCGCGAGAACACCGAGGACCTTTACGCCGGCCTGGAGCACGAAGTGGTCCCGGGCGTGGTGGAGAGCCTCAAGATCATCACCGAAAACGCCTCCCTGCGAATTGCGCGCGCCGCGTTCCAATTCGCCCGCCGCGAAAGCCGTAAAAAGGTCACCGCCATCCACAAGGCCAACATCATGAAGCTGAGCGACGGCTTGTTCTTGAAATGTTGCCGCCAGACCGCCGCGCAGTTCCCCGAAATCGCGTACAACGAGTTGATCGTCGATAACGCCTGCATGCAGCTCGTGATGCGCCCGCAGATTTTCGACGTGCTGGTGCTGCCGAATCTGTATGGCGACATTGTTTCCGATCTCGCCGCGGGCTTGGTGGGCGGCCTCGGCATCGTGCCCGGCGCCAACATGGGCGATCACCACGCCATCTTCGAGGCCGTCCACGGCACTGCCCCTGATATCGCCGGTAAGGGGCTCGCCAACCCGACGGCGCTGATGCAATCGGCCGCGCTGATGCTGGCCCACATCGGCGAGCGCGACGCCGCCAAGCGTCTCAAGAGCGCCGTCGCCAGCGTTTATGCGGAGGGCAAACATCTCACCGGCGACGTCGGCGGCCACGCCGGGACCGCCGAGTTCACCGACGCCGTAGTGCGCCACATCGGCGGGTAAGAATCTTAGCCACAGATAAACACCGATGAACACGGATAAGTTCTTTTGAGTTCTTATCGGTGTTCATCGGTGTTGATCCGTGGCTTCAAATGACTGAGTCCAGGAATTGCCGGACCATGGCCAGATACTCGTCAAACCGCAAAAACATGGTGCCGTGACCGCCGTTGTGGAAGGTGCGGACTTCGGCGTTGGGATAAGTCTGGCGTAGAGCCTGCCGGAGGCGCGGGCCGAGGACATCCGTATCGGATTCGGCAATCAATATCTTTCCGGGCCAGTTCTCCAGATCCTGAGGCATGAAGTGAAACCGCCGGTAGTAATCGTGCTGGATGCGGAGATTCGACAAGAGATCGGCCTTGGTAAGTCTCGATGCGAGCAACTCATCGAGATACGCCGTCCAGAATGTCGTGGCTTCACCGGACGGGTCCACCACCTTGATCAAAGGTTTGCGTAAGAGACTGGTTGCCACCGACCACGGTAACGCGCGGGCGATCCATACGAGGAGTCGCTTCGCCGGCGCCAGCTGCCGTATCGGAACACTTGTGTTAGACAGAATGAGCGCATTAATCCGGTCCGGATGCCGCCGGACACAGACTTGGGCGACAGAGCCTCCAAACGACGCGCCGAGGATCGCCGCTTGCTCGATCTTCTCGGCATCCAGAACGGCGCACAGGCCGTCCGCCAGCTCTTCGATGGAAGAAACACGGGGATAGGCTGGATAGACCACGCGGTGCGTGTCACTGATGGCTAACGCGAACTCGAAACCCAGGTCATTTACTAACTCACCGCCCGGGACGGCTAACAGCGCCGGCGATGCCGTGCCTAACACTCGATACCGCCATTCCGCCGTCCCCAGCCGGAGGATCTTCTCCGGGTAACGCCGGAATTCCTGAAGCGCGGCCGCCTTCGCCGACGATCCGGCATCGCGAGCTGGCTTCAGACTGTTTTCGTGATCCGGCATCTGATTGGCCTCCGCCGGGTTGACAGGCGAAAACGCCTGTCCCACTTTGCTGTCGAAGGATTGCGGGCGAGTGGGGCAGGCGCTTACGCCTGCCAACCGGCTGCCGCCTCCTTGTCGCGCATGCGCCGCCCTTTTTACTTCGCCGCCGCGATCGAGCTGACCTGAATGGTCTTCGCTTGCGCGTCCAGCGTGCCTTTCACCGTCACCTTCTTGGCGGCGAAATTGGCGGCGCTCTTCTGATCGCTGAGGACATACGTCTCCTTGCCGTCCCACAGCGCGTACTTGGCTCCGCCGCGGACGCACTCGATCACGCACTTCTCATCCGGCCCCATGTTCATGTCCTTGTGACTTCCGCCGCACATGTCGTCGGTAATGGTGCCGGTAAATGTTTGATCGGCGGCCAGCATCAACGCCGCCGAAGCGAATATCATCACGATGATTCTTGTCATTGGAATTCCCCTTCGTCCTTGCCATCTCGCGTCTATTGCAATTCGAAACTCACCCTCTTGACCACGCTCACCGGGCCACAATCGAGATGACGTGAATCTCCCTCGTCTTCGCATCCAGCGTGGCCAGCACCCTCACTTTCCTGCCGGCCCACGGTTCGGCCGCTTTCTGGTCGCTCAGCACATAGGCATTCCTGCCGTCCCACATAACGTACTTGGCTCCGCTTCTTACACAATTCCGAACGCAAAGTTCATCGGAATCCGTCCTCATGCTCTTGTGGGTGGCGGCGCACATGCTGTCTGTAATCGTCGCATCCACCAAGCCTTGGTTGGCAGTCGCCAGTGGCGCGGCCGAAACGAGGATCATAACGAGGATCCTCTTTATGGAGGGATTCTTCATGGAATTCTCCCGCCCTTTCCTTCGATCTGAAACCAAACGCTCGCCGCACTTACCTTTCGTGTCAGGTTGCCGCAATTCGACACTAACACCTTGCGCACCCTAGTGTCCCGTCTCTGAAGTTCGTTGAGAACAACCCACGAGGCTAACGCCCTATTGCAGGGCCTAAAGGCCATGTTTAGTGGATCCCACGCCGGCACGGCTGAAGCCGTGCCCCGATACGAAGTCAGCCGCCGAGTTCCACTTCCGTGTCGCGCACCGCTTACGGCCTGTTCTCCCATTTTTTTTGGATTGCCCACATGGGCACGTCCCACGGCGTGATAATGGCAACATGCCCGATGCCAAGCCTGCCGCCGAGTTCTACTGCCCGAACTGCGGCCAGCCGGCTCCCGATCCGCTGCTCTGCGGCGACTGCGGCGCGCTGCTTTGCCGAACCTGCGGCAAGCCCGTGGAGCGCATCGACGAGCTGGGTATCGGCTGAGGGAGCGCAACCCAATCGCCGCCCGATGCGTCGAAAGATTGCCCTGCCCCGCGCCACCGGTCCGGTTCGCGAGCTCTTCTTAGTGTTATAAGAGGCTAAGGGTGTTTGCTTACAGGGATCGGTGAACGAAAGGAATTCAAGCAATCGTGTCTCGTCATTATTACAACTGGCCGGAAGATCGAATCGGCCGCCGGAATCGCGCAGTCCGCACTTGTGTCGCAGCTTGGGTCGTCCTGCTGCCCGCTCTTGCCTGTGCCCAAACGTACAACATTTCGCTCGTCGCCGGCATGGCAACGACGCCGCCGACGCCGGGTTTCACCGGGGATAGCGGGCAAGCCATCAGCGCCGAACTCGACTCTCCGGCCGGCCTCTGGGTGGATGCCAGCCACAACATCTATATCGTCGACAAGGACAACGACCGGATCCGCAAGGTTTCCACGAGCGGTATCATCACCACCGTGGCCGGCTCCAGCACGGCCGAAGTCTATGCCGGAGACGGCGGCAAAGCCACCAGCGCTTCGCTGAACGAGCCCAATGGAATCGCCTTCGATAGCGCGGGCAACATGTATATCGCCGATACCGGAAACAGTGTGATCCGCAAGGTGAACACGAGCGGCATCATTTCGACGGTTGCCGGGAATAATATCTCTGCCTTCAACGGAGACGGCGGCCCGGCCATCGACGCCAACCTGTCGGAACCCACCAGCGTGGCCTTCGATGCCGCCGGCAATCTTTACATCGCCGACAGCAACAACGACTGCATCCGCATCGTGACCCCGGACCAAAACATTCACACCTTCGCCGGGCAATGCAGCTACCCCCTTTTCCAGGGCGATGGCGGTCCGGCCACCCAGGCCAAGCTGAACAAGCCTTACTCCGTCGCGGTGGACGCCTATGGTGACGTCTACTTCAGCGACACCGAAAACGAGCGCATACGCGTAGTGACGCCCAATGGCATCATCAATACCGTTGCCGGCACTGGCACAGCGGGGTTTGCCGACGGCCCCGCGCTACAAGCCGAGTTTTCCGGTCCGTCGGGCATCGCTCTCGATGCCTCGGGAAGCATTTACATCGCCGATAGAGCCAACTTCAGGATTCGCAAGCTCCTGCCCAGCGGCAACGTCGTCACCATCGCCGGCAGTGGGATCCCCGGCTACTCCGGCAACAACGTGGCCGCCTCCAGCGCTGAACTGTACTTCCCGCTGGGCGTTGGGCTCGATCCCTCCTCCGGCAACGTGTACATCGCCGATTCACAGAACGACATCGTACGGGAACTGACGGTTTCGAACGCTGCCAGCCTGCCAGCGGTCAGTAAGGGAGGCGTGGTGAGCGCCGCCCAATTTGGCGCCCTGTCCTCGCCCGCGCCGGGTTCGTGGATCGAAATCTACGGCTCCAACCTGGCTACCGATTCGCGGGCGTGGACCACCGGCGATTTCACCGGCAACAACGCGCCCACTTCGCTCGACGGTACCGTGGTGACCGTCGGCGGACAGCTTGCGTATGTCGAGTACATCAGCCCCGGCCAGGTGAACGTGCAGGTGCCTTCCACGGTTCCAACCGGCACGCAGCCGATCGTGGTCACTTCGGGATCGAATGTCAGCCCGCCGCAGACCATCGCCATCAGCGCCACCGCGCCCGGTCTTTATGCACCGTCGCAGCTCCTGATTGGCGGAAACCAATATGCAGGCGCGCTGTTTTCGACCACGAGCTCCGAGACCTGGGTTCTGCCCCCCGGCACGGTTGCCGGCTTCACGAGCCAGCGCGCTAAGCCCGGAGACTTGATCACGCTATACGGCATCGGTTTCGGCGGGAACTTGCCCACCGGGCAGATCGCGCAGGGCATCGGCAATACCTTGCCCATCGGTTCCTTCCAGATCTCTTTCGACGGCACGCCAGCCACCGTGAACTATGCCGGCCTGACGCCCGGATCCGTCGGCCTCTACCAGTTCAACGTGGTGGTGCCCAATGTCGCCGCCAATGATCTGACCCCGGTCACCTTCACCCTCGGGGGCGTATCCGGCACGCAGACCCTCTACACCGCCATCGGCAATTAGAGGCTGCCTTCCGTAATGACTGCACCAACCGATGATTGGACTGTTATTTCGTGACAGGCGACTGAGGCGGTCGCCGCTTCGCCCGTAGGGGCTGCGAATCACTTAGCCGCCGCCGGAAATACGTCCGGCGTATTTGCGAACGGGTGCGTAACATGATCCTGGAACTACAGCCGGAGCCAGGTGCGTGAGTGTTCTGGCTGACAGCCCGCCCCGCTCGCCTACTGCTCTACGCGGCGCGGCCGCTCGTAAGCGGTCTTCAGGTACTTGGTGGCTTCTTCCTGCGCGCTCTGCGTGTCATCCTTGGTGCGCATGGCGAGGTTATACTCGTTCACGGCGCGGTCGCGCTGGCCCGTGATATCGAAAATCTTGCCCAGGTTGATGTGGGCCCAGACCTCGGTCCACTTGGGCTGCAGGTCGCCGTTCAGAGCTTCGCGGAATTCGTTGGCGGCGGGCTGGAAGTTGCTTTCCAGGAAGTAGACTTCCGCGATCCGGTAGTGCGCCAGCGAACTGGTGCGGTTGGTTTCGAGCGCCTTCTGATACTGCTGCAGCGCTTCCGGGAACTGGCTGAGCTCGGCGAACTGCTCGCCCCGCTTGATGGCCACCGCAACCCGCAGCGCCGGGCTGTAGCGCAAAACCCGGTTGTCCGGATCGATGACGATGTTCTTCGGCTTGCCGAAGGTGTCGATCGAAAACTCCGAGGAGGTGCCCACTACTTCGATGCGCTGCTGCTCGGGGTTGCCGTCAGTCTCGATCTTCAGATCCACCGGCATGCGGAACGTGTCCATATCCTGGCTGATCTTACCCATCACGCGGAAGCCCTCTTTTGGCACCTGCGTCCGGTAGACGGTGTATTCGAGCTTGAATTCCGGCGCGCCGCTCGATTCGATCCATTGCAGGAAGAAGTAGCCCAGGTTCTTGCCGGCCACTTTTTCCACCACGTCGCGGAAATCTTCGGTGGTCGCGGTTTTCCAGACGCGCTGCTGCGCATATTGCTTGAGCACCTCGAAGAACTTGTCGTCGCCGATCAGGTAGCGCAGCATGTTGACGACGGCTGCTCCCTTGCTGCCGGTCAGCGCCCACAGCTCGGGAGAATAGTCTTCCAGGCGCGCCGATTGCATGATCGGCACGGTATCCACGGTGAGCGATTCCACCATCACGTCGTGAACCTGGCCCTCCATGGCGCCTTTGCCGGCGGTGTGCTCCACCCACAACAGTTCCGAGTACGCCGCCAGCCCATTGGTCAGCCACAGGTGATTGCGCGTGGCCGCGGAAACCATTTCTTCCCACCACTGGCGCGAAACCTCGTTGGCCACCAGCTTGGAAGCCACCGGGCGCGTCAGGGCGCGCGGCGAGAGGAAAATCAGGCCCGGCGCGGCGTATCCGTTGGGAGCGCCCGCTTCGGTTTCGACGATTGTCAGGTCGGCGTAGGGCGGCGGCCCGAACATGCCGGAGAAGTACGACATGATCTGGCTGGTCTCGTTCCCGTAAGCTTCCGCCATGTCGCCCTCCGCGCCGCGGAAGTAGATCGTCGTGGTGACGCCTTCGGCCTGCACACGCTTGGGCGGGTCCTTCACCACCGCGATGCTGCCGGGGAACGACCGGTGCTCGAACTTGAATTCGTATTGGGTCTTCTCGCCGGCCGCCTGGTGAGAATCCATCCCGCTGCCCAGCACCACATACCCTGCCGGCACGGTAACTTTCATATCGGCGGCGAAGCGGTCGGTCGAGTAGCCGCTCACCGGGAACCAGCGCGCCGGGTACATCAGGAAAGCGAAATCCGGATGGATGGCGGCGAAACGGATGCCTTCCACCGGCGAATCTTCCTGCCCGCTGAGCTTGCCGTCATAGGTAAACGATATGCTGGCCGGCTGGCCCTTGGCGAGCGCCGGATCGAACGCCAGGCGGACGGAAGAATCCTGCTGGTTGCGCGAGGCGGAAATCTGTTTTCCCCGGCCATCCACCACGCGGGCGATGTTGAGCGCGTTGTTCAGCTCAAAGGTGGCCGAGGCCAGGTTGTCCACCAGCGGCACGAAGCGCACCACCGCCGTAACCGAGAGCGATTGCGTGTTGGGGGAAATATCCGCCTCGATCGTATAGTCCTGCACGTCGATCTGCGGGCCGGCGCGCCGATCCTGCGCCGCCATGGGCAAAATCGCGATTGCCAGCAACACGCTCGCCGCCAGGGCGCCGGAGAGCGCGCGAAATTCACGATACATGAGACACCTGTCCTTCCAGAATATCCTGTATGATGGCCGCGGCGCGGCGCGGCGCTTCGCCCGGCCCCGCTTGGTTGAGCCGGCGCCGCACTTCCTCGAGGCCCGCCAGCATGCGCTCCCGCTCATCCCGGTTGCGGAGTAGCCGCAGCGCTTCGCTGGCGATGCGGCCGCCGGTCATCTGGCTTTGCATCAGCTCCGGCACTACCCGCTGTCCCGCAATCAGGTTGACCATCGTGTAGTAAGGCACCTTCACCATCAACTTCCCCAGCAGCCAACTGGGCGTGGTTACCTTGTAAAACGTCACCATCGGGACACCCAGCAGCGCAGCCTCCACCGTCACCGTTCCGCTGGCGGCCAGCGCCAGCGTGGAGTGCGCCATGGCATCCCAACTTTCCCCCTCGATCACCCGCAGCGGCGCGTCCCCGATCCGACTTTCAAAAAACCCGGTCCCGGTGTTGGCCGAAGCGGGCAAGACGAAACTCATGGCCTGCTCGCGGTTGAGGATGCGAACCGCCTCCACCAGCGCAGGCAAGTGCCGCGCCGCTTCTCCACGCCGGCTTCCGGGTAGTACCGATATCAATGGACGGCCCAAGTCGAATCCGTGTTTCCGGAAAAACTCCTCCCGGCTGAGCGACGGCTTCACCAATCCGGCCAGTGGATGGCCGATATAGGCCGTTTTCACCCCGGCCGCGCGGAAGAATTCCTCCTCAAACGGAAAGATGCACAGCAGGCGCGTGACGGCGCGGCGCAGCGTTTTCACGCGGCCCTTCCGCCATGCCCAGGCTTGCGGCGCCACCAGGTAAACCACTGGGATGCCCTGGGCCGCCAGGCGGCGCGCCACGGGCAGGTGAAAATCGGGTGAATCGGTGAGAATGGCCAGGTCCGGCGCTTCCGCGCGCGCGGCGGCAACCAGCCTCCGGTATTCGCGCCAGATGCGCGGCAGGTGGCCCACCACTTCGAGCAGCCCGACCACGGCCAGGTCGGCCGCATCCACCACCGTGCGTACGCCTTCGGCGCGCAGCCGCGGCCCGGTCGAGCCAAAGCAATCCAAGCCGTTCGAGGCGCGGCGCAGCTCGGCGATCACCAGCGAGGCGTAGAAATCGCCCGAAGCTTCGCCCGCCGATACCAGAATTTTACGCGACACCGCTTCCAAGTTTACCCCGGCGTGTTGTTACAATCGATTCGGGTCATGGCAGCCGAACTAGACGGATCGAAATTGACGGTGGACGATCTGGCCGCGCGTTTTCGCGGCGAGATGATTCCGCTCACGGCCAAGTTTTCTTACTTTTCCACTTTGCCCGTCGCCGAAGACGATCTCAAGCAATACCTGAATGACCCGATCGCCGCCCTTTCGCCCACCCTGGTGGCCTTGCTGCCGCAAGTGGGCATCATCCTGGCGCCGTATCTCGAACGCGGCAACGGCAAGGAGGGCGACGCCGTCCGCTTCGAGCGTCCCGCCGAAGGCCGCTACCTCGCGTACTCGCGGCGCGATCTGGAACAAGGGACGGTGATCGCGCTCGGCATCAAGGACAGCGACGTCGCCGAGTATCATTACCGGCTCTATAACGCGCTGGCGGCCCTGACGGCCGATCGCTGGAGCCAGGATGTGCAAGAGCGCTTCTTTCGCGCTCTCCGCGAGGAATTGAGCGCCGAAGTTCACGGCGAGGTGGACGAGAAAGGCTGGCACCTCAAGCAGGCCCTGGTGCGGCGGCAGACCAACGTGCGCAAGGAAACCAAGCTGTTTCGCGACTACGCGCGGCAGGCCTTCGAAGACACCTTGACCCTGTACCTGCACGGCACCTGCTGCGATATCGACGTGGAAACCGGCCCGCGCCAGATGCCCAGCCGCTATCTGCGCCGCCGCCTGGAACTGCTGGTGTCCCTGTTCCCCCCTCCCGAGGGTTATGCGGTGCTGCCCGAGCAGTTGAAAGGCAGGTAATACCACCCGCCTGCGCGCGCCCTGTCCGGCCCGAACCTGACCGGTTCCAAGGGTAATGGTAGTGGTTTGGATATGAGAGTTAATTAACCCCAGTCCCGAATTCTCCCATCCTCTTGATTCCTGGATGCGACGTGGTTAACCGTACCGCCTTAGTCCCCGCAAACTAGCCCTGCTGTCGTCCCTAACGTATAGAACCCATAGGGCTTTTGCGGATGTTTGCCCTACGCTACACTCGGGCTGGCGATGGGTGTTTCCGTTCCATCTCGACGCGTACTTGGGCTGTTCGCGGTAGCGATTCTGGCGTCCGGAATCGCCGCCGCGGACACGATTGAGGTCACTTCAGTCGGGCTCGGGGATTCCGGTATGTATATCGACGAGAATGGCACGCCCACAGACGTTTACTTTGCCGGAATTATCAACATCCAGCTGATCGACAGCGCGGGCACATTCGACCGCACAACCATGTGCGTTCAATTGTTGACCGACATTGACCTCAGCGTTGTCTACAACACCACTGTTCTGCTGCCGAGCCAAGTCACCGTCACCCCACCCCCGTCCGTAGGCGATCTCGAGCAGATTGCGTGGCTCTTGGACAACGAGACGCCGACCACGGGTGACCAGGCCGCAGGTTTGCAGCTCGCCATCTGGAAAATCACGCAGGACGGCGTGTACACCGGAGGAAGCAACCCATTCACCACCGGCACGGTGCAGGAATCGACCGGAACCACCCCGACCCCTGCCGCTGTGCTCACGGACGCGACAACCTACTTGACCGCCAGTATCGGCAAGTCCTCCGACCTCGCCTACGTCTATGAGAACGCCAGCCAGGCGGACCCTCCCGTTGCCGCGCAAATGTTGGAAGGGCTGGAGTATAAGGACGGCGGCCCAGCGCCCGCGCCGGAGAGTTCCACCTTCATGCTGGCCGGCGCGGCGCTGCTCGCTTTGGGTCACACTGCCCGGCGCAAGCTGGGAAGGCGCTAGCTACTTTCCGGCGCAAAAATGAGAGGCCAGGTTCTTTCGGCTCAGGGTCTCGGTCGCCGGGACTCTGCAGGATCGTACAAGTTTCCGTCCCGAAACATTTTTGAAGAGATTTGTCATTTTTGTCTTGACAGCAAAAACAGACAGATCTATCTTAATATTAAGTTATGCGTAAGCAACAACGGCTCATAGAGCAACTCCTCCGTGCTACGGAAACCATGGTCCAAGGTGGCCTGTCGGAGACCTCTCGCCGTTGCGGC
>Ga0302140_10002484_pt1 | contig 23948 bp, 17 predicted proteins | sample I_Bog_E1_1_FD_202095 | JGI IMG/M metagenome (GOLD analysis project Ga0302140, IMG submission 202095) | Peat permafrost microbial communities from Stordalen Mire near Abisko, Sweden - I_Bog_E1_1 | ecosystem: Environmental > Terrestrial > Soil > Wetlands > Peat | place: Sweden: Abisko, Stordalen... | reverse complement strand
ACTTCGCACGCGCCCATGCGGGTCTTTCCTTCGTCCACTTCCAGACGGCCTTCATGCACCACTCGGACGATCTCGCCGGCGAGATCGCGCTGGCGCGGCGCTTCGCGCTGCGCGGCCTTGAGCTCGACCCGATCGATCCGTTCGTTAATTTCACGATGGGTCGAACTTTCTGGCTGGAGGGCGACCTGGAAGGCAGCCTGGCGTGGCTCGAGCGCGCAACGTCGATCAGCCCGAACTATGCGCAAGGGATCTACGCCCGCGCCTGGACCGAATCCCTGGCGGGACGTGGCCTTGACGGCCGCAGGCATGTCGATCTCGCGATGCGCCTCAGCCCTCTTGATCCGCTGTATTACGCGATGCTGGCAACCCGGGCCTTCACGCACATGGTCGTCGGCGAGGACGCCGAGGCGGCGGATTGGGCTGAGCGAGCGGCGCGCTCACCAGGCGCGCACGTGCTGATCGCGCTGATCGCAGTTGCCGCTCACGCTCTGGTGGGCAACGGGAGCCGTGCCGCATCGTGGGCGGCCAATGTGCGCTCGCGCAACCCCGCGCTCACCCGGTCCGACTTCTTCCGTGCGTTTCCCATGATGTCGGAGGCCACCAAGTCTCGCGTCTCGAACGCCCTCACGCGCTTCCGGTTTTGAGCCCTAATTTTCCGCGTCGCAAAGCTGTATTCACCGTGCCGAAGCCGCGCTCTCGGGGTTCCGCTGACACCCGCCGCTTTCATGGTGAGCGTCCAAACCCTGCAGTGAGGCGCCAAAATGGCCGCCTCGAAGCGGCCAGTAAGCTATAGTCACAGCCGAAATGGAGGCGTTCACGCTGTTCATGTTCGGTCTTATAGCGATAATGTTGGCGCTTCTGGTTCCACACTAAGCAACGACTCGGAGACTCAAGTGAAATGTCCCAGATGCAGCGTGGATCTGTTGCCGACGATACGGCACAAGATCACGGTGAACTACTGTCAATCCTGCAAAGGAATGTGGCTCGAGCACAATGAACTTGAAGAACTGGAGGATGAGGTCTTTGATTTCGGCGATCGCTGGAAGGGAAGTTTGGCATTCAGTTCAGCCGCTACGGCTCACAAATGCCCGGAATGCAGCGCTCTCCTCCAGAGGTTCAAGTACAGATTTTACGATATGGAAATGGAGTTCTGTCCGAACCAACATGGCTACTGGCTGGATGATGACGAGGACACAAGAGTTTTGGATCTGATGAAAAGAGAGGAAGTGGATCTGCAGCGAAAATTGCTCGCCGAAGACCAGTGGACCGCGACCTTGAGACACTTGCGCTCGCCCTCGTTTTTTAGAAAGCTGCGGGATCTGTTTCAATAGTGATCTTAAGGGGCTGGGGCTTGGTCGTGTGCAGGCCGGCGATCAATCTCCAAAGAAGCGGTCCCGCCAAGTACGTAGAAATGAAGGCGCGCACGCTCGCTGTGGCGCGTGGCGCGCCGACGAGCCGCGAGTTTGGTTCACGTCGACCGAGTCCTTTGCCAAGATCCTGTCCGGTGGCAATCGGGAACTGCTTCGGATTATCAGCGAGGCAGCGCCGGGGTCGATTGAGGAATTGGCGCAGCTCACGGGCGTGCGAAGTCGAATGTCTCCCGAACGCTTAAGACGATGGCAGGCTATGGACTTGTTCGCCTCGAACCTGGCGAGCTCGGCCGAATTGTGCCAAGAGTCTTTTATTATCGGGTGGAAATCGGCCAACAGCGCACGCTGACGAATCTCGACGCAACGTGTCAACGCGGACGGTGCCAGTGAGAGTCGCCACATTCGGAACAAAATGGTGCCGCAAAGAGGATTCGAACCCCTGACCCACGCATTACGAATGCGTTGCTCTACCAACTGAGCTATTGCGGCGCGCTAGGAAAAGAATCCCTATTCTACCCCGGGGAGTCATCGGACGAAAGGCTGCCGACCCGTTTGGTGACGTCGCGCAGGGCCCGCGGCAGCGCGAATATGACGTGCTCCTCCCGCCCCTTCAATTCGTCGACGACGGCTCCGCCCCATTGTTTCAATTGCTCGATGACCCCCTGGACCAGGATCTCGGGCGCGGAGGCGCCAGCCGTCACGCCGACGGTCTTCGCGCCGTCGAACCATTCGCGATGCAAAAACTCGGGGCCATCGACCAAGAATCCCGGGATGCTCACCTTGTCGGCCATTTCGCGCAGTCGGTTCGAATTCGAACTGGACTTCGAGCCGACGACCACGAGCACGTCGCATCGGCCGATCAGGTCCTTCACCGCGTCCTGCCGGTTCTGGGTGGCATAGCAAATGTCCTCCTTCACCGGCGCCTTGAGGCCCGGGAATCGGGCGCTCAGGGCGTCCACGATGTTGGCCGTATCGTCCACCGACAAGGTGGTCTGGGTCACGAACGCCAGGTGGCCTGGGTTGCGCACCACCGCCCGCTGCACGTCCTCGACGGTCTCCACGAGGTAGATGCTGCCGCCGTACGAGGTGTCGAACTGCCCGATGGTGCCCTCCACCTCCGGATGACCGGCGTGTCCGATGAGGAAGACCTCGCGCGCTTCCCGGGCATAGCGCGTAACCTCCATGTGCACCTTCGTCACCAGCGGACAGGTGGCGTCGAACACGTTGAGCTTGCGCTGCTGGGCCTCCATCTGCACCACACGCGACACGCCGTGCGCGCTGAAGATCACGGTCGCCCCGTCCGGCACTTCCCGCAGCTCCTCCACGAACACGGCGCCGATCGTGCGCAGCCGATCCACGACGTACTTGTTGTGCACGACCTCGTGTCGGACGTAGATCGGCGCTCCGAACAGATCGATGGCGCGCTCGACGATGTCGATGGCCCGGTCGACACCTGCGCAAAATCCCCGTGGATTGGCCAATAGAATGTGCATCAATTTTTCCGCCTCGAGTCGATGAGCGCATCCAGCAGCAGGCATGCAGCCCCGACGGTGATCGCCGAGTCAGCCACGTTGAATGCAGGAAAATACGCCCGATCCCAGTGAAAGTGAATGAAATCGACTACATGCCCCAGCCGGATCCGGTCGATCACGTTGCCGACCGCACCGCCGAGCACCAGCGACAGGCCCGCCACCAGCAGCGAATGGGCATTCCCCGGCAGCCGCCACATCCAGACGATGATGGCGAGGCTCACGCTCACCGCCAGCCCGATGAACAGCCAGCGCTGCCAGCCGGAGGCGGACGCCAGAAAGCTGAACGCCGCACCGACATTGTGCATGCGCGTAATGTCGAGAATGGGCAGCACGGTCCTGAATTCGAACTCACCCAGGTGCTGTGTGATGTATTCCTTCGACAGCTGATCCGCGATCACGATGAGGGCCGACAGCAGCAGCCACGCCGTGGCGCGCTTGCCGCTCTGTCCGGGGGATGCCATGCTCTGCGCCTTCATGCGAACCGCCGCTTTTCGCCCGGACCGTCCACGTTCTCCACGCAGCGGGCGCAAAGCTCCGGGTGGGCGGGATTGCTGCCCACATCGGCGCGCAGATGCCAGCAACGAACGCACTTGCGCTGTGCGCTGGGTTCGACCTTGATCCAGACGCCCTCCTCGCTCGATGCAAAGCCGCTCCCCGGCGCCTCGCTGGTCTCGATGACCTGCGCCTGGCTGGTGATGAGCACGAAGCGCAGCTCATCGCCCAGGGCCAAGAAGCGCGCGGCCTTCGCCGGCAGCGCAAAAACCGTCACTTCGGCCTCGAGAGGGGCGCCGATCTCGCCGGCCGCCCTCAATCGCTCCAAATCGCGTGCAACGTCCGACTTCAACGCGATGAGCGCCGCCCAGTCGATGTCGCACTCGCGTTCCGAGCCCGGCGGGAACTGATGCCATGTGTGCAGGAATACGGAATCGCTGCGCACGCCGGGGAGATGGCGCCAGACCTCCTCCGCCGTGAAGCTCAGGATGGGGGCAAGCCAGCGCACCATCGCGGCGGCGATGTGGTACATCGCGGTCTGCGCGGAACGGCGCGGAGTGCTCGCAGCGCCGGTGGTGTACAGGCGGTCCTTGATGATGTCGAGGTAGAAGCCGCCGAGCTCCACGATGCAGAAATTGTGGATCTTCTGATAGATGTCGTGGAATTCGTAGTTCCGGTACGCCGTCACCACGTCGTTCTGCAGCGCGAAGGCCTTGGCGATCGCCCACTGGTCGATGGCCACGAGTTCGTGCCACTCGACCGCATGCTCCGCCGGGTCGAAGCCGTTCATGTTGCCCAGCAGGAAGCGCAGGGTATTGCGCATGCGGCGATAGGAATCCGCCATCCGCTTCAGGATCTCCTCCGACACGCTCATCTCGTTGGCGTAGTCGGTGGCCGCGATCCAGAGGCGCACGATGTCGGCGCCGAGCGTGCTCGTCAGCTTGGCCGGCACCAGCGTGTTGCCCACCGACTTCGACATCTTGCGGCCCTTCTCGTCCACCGTGAACCCGTGGGTCAACACGGCTCGATAGGGGGCGCGGCCGTGCATGGCCACCGAGGTGAGGAGCGAGGAGTGGAACCAGCCCCGGTGTTGATCGGAGCCTTCCAGATAGAGATCGGAGGGCGCCGTCACGTCGGTGCGCATCTGCGGCACGCAGTGATGCACCACGCCCGAATCGAACCACACGTCCATGACGTCGGTGGCCTTCTCGTAGGCGTCGGCCTCGGCGCCCAGCAGGGCCGCCGGGTCCAAATCGAACCACGCGTCGATGCCGTCGCGCTCGACCAGCTTCGCCACCTCCTCGATCAGTTCGCCGGTGCGCGGATGCAGCTCGCCGGTCGCCTTGTCGGTGAACAGCGGGATGGGCACGCCCCAGGTGCGCTGCCGGGAGATGCACCAATCGGGACGGCCGGCGATCATGCTGCTGATCCGCTGCTCGCCCCAGGCCGGCATCCAATCGACGTGCGCGATGGCCTCGAGCGCGCCCTTGCGCAGACCCGCCTGGTCCATGCTGATGAACCACTGCGGCGTCGCGCGAAAGATCACCGGCGTCTTGTGACGCCAGCAATGCGGATAGGAGTGATGGTACGGCTCGCCCCGGAGCAGTCGCCCGCGCTCGCGCAGGACTTCGATGACGTGCGGGTTGGCGTCGAACACCTGTTCACCCGCGAACAGCGGCGTTGAGGGTAGAAAGCGCCCGTCCCCGCCGACCGGATTGTCGATCTCCAGATTGTATTGCCTGCCGGCGATGTAGTCGTCGAGACCGTGGCCCGGCGCCGTGTGCACCGCACCGGTTCCCGCGTCGAGGGTCACGTGCGTGCCGAGGATCACGGGCACCTGCCGATCATAGAAGGGATGCTGCAGCGCGAGCTTCTCCAGCGCCTCGCCCTTCGCCTCGGCGATGACCGTCCAGCGCGGCGCGCCCAGCGTGTGCATGACGGTCTTGACGAGTTCGGTTGCCAGCAGCAGCCGCTCCACGCCCGCGCCCAGGTTGAATTCCACCAGCGAATAATCGAACTGCGGGTGGACGGCCACGGCGCGGTTCGCGGGCAGCGTCCATGGCGTCGTGGTCCAGATGGCGATTGCGGTCGGCACGTCGTCGAACAGCGCCAGCTGGTCGGTCAGCGCCAAGCCCACTCGTTCGGCGAGATTGTTCCGATCCACGACCTCGAAACGCACGTAGACGCTGGGAGAGGTCTTGTCCTCGTACTCCACCTCGGCCTCGGCCAGCGCCGAGCGGCAGTTCAGGCACCAGTGCACAGGCTTGTAGCCCTTGTACACATGGCCGTTCTTGATGATGACCGCGAAGGCGCGCAGCTGCTCGGCCTCGAAGCGCGGCATCATCGTCATGTAGGGATGATCCCAGTCGCCGAGGACTCCCAAGCGTTTGAACTCGGTGCGCTGCCCGTCCACCTGCTTCAGCGCGTAGGTCCGGCACGCGGCCCGAAACGCCTTGGCGTCGATTTTTTGTCCCACCCGCCCGTGGGTTTTCTCGACCTGCATCTCGATGGGCAGGCCATGGCAGTCCCAGCCGGGAACGTAGGGCGCATCGTAGCCGTCCAGGGTCCGCGACTTGACGATGATGTCCTTCAGGACCTTGTTGACCGCATGCCCCAGATGAAGCGCGCCGTTGGCATACGGAGGGCCGTCCGTGAGCACGAACGTCGGCCGGCCCTTGGCCGTGGCGCGGATCTTGTCGTACAGGCGCCCGCGCTCCCACTCCTCGACCATGGCCGGCTCGCGATTGGCGAGATCGGCCTTCATGGGGAAATCCGTGCTCGGCAAATTAATCGTGTTCTTGTAATCAGCCACAACTCACCTTCGACAACGCCTGGCGCGCCTGCGCCGCATCGGTCTTCATCTGCACCAATAAGGAATCCAACGAATCGAACTTGACCTCGTCGCGAAGTTTCGCGACGAACTCCACTTCGATCACCCGCCCGTACAAATCGCCGCTGAAATCAAATATATGCACCTCGAGCAGCGGCTCGACGCCGTTCACGGTCGGCCGCGTGCCCAAGCTTGCGACGCCGTCCAACGGCCGGGGCCCGATACCATACACTCGTACCGCCAAAATCCCACCAATCGGCGATTTGCGCCGCATCAGCCGCAGGTTGGCCGTGGGAAACCCGAGGGTCCGGCCCAGAGCCGCTCCGTAGACCACCCGGCCGATCATGCGGTACCGGCGCCCCAGCAATCGCGCGGCGCCGGGGCAATCTCCCAGTTCCAAGCGTTGCCGCACGGCCGTGCTGCTCACCCGCACCCCGTCGATGACGAATGCCTCGACCTGTTCCACGCCGAAGCCATGCGTCTTGCCAGCGGTCCGCAGGCTCTCGATGGTCCCTTCGGCCTTGGCGCCGTAGCGAAAATCATCGCCCACCACCACGTGACGCGCACCCAACGCCTCGACGACCAATTCGTCGACGAAACGCCGCGGCGACATCGCGCGCATGTGCTCGTCGAAGCGCAGCGTCACCAATCGGTCGACACCCTGCGCCGCGAGCGCCAGGTATTTCTCGCGCCATCGAGTCAGCCGCGGCGGCGCTCCGGCGGGGTCGATGAATTCCCTCGAACTGGGCTCGAACACCAGTACCGTCGATGGACAGCCGACCTCGGCGGCACGCTGCTTCAGCACCCGGAGAATCTGCTGATGGCCGAGATGCACGCCGTCGTAGTTGCCCACCGTCAATACGCAACCGCGGGCATCCGCAATCCGCTCCGCCAAGCGGCCGGCCGGCCCGGGGCCATCGACGGCCCAGCCCGCGGCCGTGACTAGATTTTGAAGTCCCCGGACTAGTTTCATGGCGAAAACCTGGGATTATACGCAACTTCGCCGCGGCGCCCGCCCGTTTCGGACCTTGGATTGACAATCCTTCGCCCGATCCGCAAAATGCGCGGCTCGTTTTAGGAGTCTTCCGCTTGGCGAACACCAAATCTGCAGAAAAAGCTGCCCGGCAATCGACCGTTCATCGCGCCCGCAACGACGCGTTGACCTCGCAGCTGCGCAGCGCCATCCGCAAGGCCACGCTGGCGTTGAAGGCCGGTAAGCACGAGGAAGCGACGGCCGCTCTCGCCCATGCCGCCCCGATCATCGACAGCATGGTCAACAAGGGCATCATTCACCGCAACAAGGCGGCGCGCCACAAGAGCCGCCTGACGAAGCAGCTCCGCGCGCTGGCGAAGTAAACCGCCTGCTAACCCTAAGCTGAACTCATTCCCTTTTCCGGGAATCCCTAGCCATATCACGCAAGAACGGCCGGCGTTGTCGCGGAAACGCGCCGGCGACCAGGGCGTTTACGCGGCGCCCGCCCCCTCCGTAGATTCGGCCTCGCCGGTCTCCTCGGCACCGGCTTGGCGCGGGTGCTCCTCCAGATAGCGCATCACGGCCTGTTTGAGCTCGTCGGTACCCGTGCCGGCGGCGCCCGAAATCAGCAGCACCTTCCCCTTCCAGCGAAGCCGGCGGACGATGTCCTTGGCGCGGCGTTCGGCTTCCTGGGGGGGCAGCAGGTCGATTTTGTTGATGAGGAGCCAGCGCTCTTTAGCGGCAAGATCGGCGGAGAACCGCTTCAATTCGGCGACGATCATGCGAGCATCCTTGACCGGATCAGCGGCCGGATCCGGCGGCGCGATGTCGACGAGGTGCAGCAGGATCCGCGTCCGCTGCAGATGCTTCAAAAATCGGATCCCGAGGCCGGCCCCGTCGGCCGCCCCCTCGATCAGGCCGGGAATGTCCGCCATCACGAAGCTGCGCCCCAGGCCTACCGTGACCACGCCGAGATTGGGATAAAGCGTGGTGAATGGGTAGTCGGCGACCTTGGGCTTGGCCGACGAGACGGCGCGAATCAGCGTGGACTTCCCCGCATTGGGCAGCCCGAGCAGCCCCACGTCCGCAATCAATTTCAATTCCAGGGCGAGTTCGCGCTTCTCCCCGGGCAGACCGAGACCCGCCTTGCGGGGTGTCCGGTTGGTGCTCGACTTGAACCGCGTGTTCCCCCACCCACCTTTCCCGCCCTTGGCCACCAGCAGGGTTTGTCCCGAAGTCGTCAGATCCCCCAAGGTCTCACCGGTCTCGACGTCCGTGACGACGGTGCCCACCGGAACGGGCACCTGGATGTCGTCCCCGCCGTGCCCGGTGCAGTCGTTGCCGCTGCCGCCCTCGCCGTTTTGGCCGCGATAGGTCTTCGAGATGCGAAAGTCGGCGAGGGTATTCATGCCCTCGACGGCGGTCAGGTAGACGCTGCCGCCCAAGCCCCCGTCGCCGCCGTCGGGGCCCCCGAAGGGTACGAATTTTTCACGACGGAAGCTGACGCAGCCTCGGCCCCCATTGCCCGCCTGCACCTTCAGCTTGGCTTCGTCGACGAATTTCATGGAGGGATCCGATAGGCCGCGCAAATAAAAAGGGGGACAGGTGTCGGCCTGGCCCCCGTTTCGTCAACCAGACCGGCCCTCAAGGCCGGCGGGCGCTCAGGCGCGCTATCTCAAGACTGCTTCGCGACCACGTGGACGTAGGTGTGCTGCTGCTCGCCTTTGATGCGAAATTCCACCTTGCCGTGAGCCTTGGCGAACAGGGTATGGTCGGTGCCGATCCCGACGTTGACGCCCGGGCGGTACACCGTGCCGCGCTGGCGAATCAGAATGTTGCCGGCGAGAACTTCCTCACCGCCGAACTTCTTGACGCCCAGACGCTTCGAGTGCGAGTCGCGGCCGTTGCGAGTACTGCCGCCGGCTTTCTTGTGTGCCATGTGATGGGTCTCCTGAAGACTGCGGTCAAGCGACGATGGACGTGATCTTCACATCGGTATAGGGCTGCCGATGCGTCTTTTCACGCTTGTAGTGCTTGCGCCGCCGAAACTTGACGATGCGAACCTTGTCGCCCTTGCCGTGGCTTTCGACCGTGGCAACGACCTTCGCGCTGCCCACGTAGGGCGCGCCGATGGTCACCGAGGACCCCGCGCCGACGAGCAGAACCTGATTGAATTCAACGCTGGCGCCCGCATCCGCATCGAGTTTCTCGATACGCACGACGGCACCCTCTTGGACGCGGTACTGTTTACCGCCCGTGGCTATCACGGCATACATGGCTTAAACCCTCGCTGGGCAGCCCACTGGGCCGCAAAAGAGCCGCGAATTGTACGTCCACGGCCCCCTAAAATCAAACGGTCCGCCCCGCAGGGTTGACGGCGTTCAACCAAGACGGCGAATTCTTAGGTACCATGCCGTATTCCCTCGAGCGGCGCATGACACTAGAACAGATTCGCGATTTGGTCGCCACGGACTTCGAAGCCGTCGACCGGGTCATCAAAAGGAGGCTCCACAGCCCCGTGGCACTGGTCGACCAAGTCGCCAGCTACATCATTTATGCCGGCGGCAAGCGCCTGCGGCCGCTTTTGGTGCTCCTCGCGGCCCGCGCCTGTGGGCACACGGGCGAGCAACACGTGGATGCGGCCGCCGTCATCGAGTTCATTCATACCGCGACCTTGTTGCACGACGATGTGGTCGACAGCTCCTCGCTGCGCCGCGGCCGGGAATCCGCGAATGAGGTGTTCGGCAACCCTGCAAGCGTTCTGGTGGGGGATTTCCTGTATTCCCGCGCATTCCAGATGATGGTGAGCCTCGATCGGATGCCCGTCATGCAGATCATGGGCGACGCCACCAACGCCATCGCCGAGGGCGAGGTGCTGCAGCTGATGAATGCCCGGGATCCGGACACCACGCAGGCCCGGTATTTGGACGTCATCCACCGCAAGACCGCCCGCTTGTTCCAGGCGGCGGCACAGCTCGGAGCCGTGGTCAGCGATGCCCCGAGCGGGATCGAGGAGGCCCTCGGACGTTATGGCAAGCATATTGGCACGGCCTTTCAGCTGGTGGATGATGCGCTCGACTACCAAGCCGATGAAGTGAGGCTGGGCAAGCACCTGGGGGACGATTTGGCCGAGGGCAAGCCCACCCTCCCGCTCATCTTTGCCATGCAGCATGGCAGCGACGCCCAGAGAGCCATGATCCGGCATGCCATCGAAAATGGCGGCCTCGACCAATTGGAAGAAATCACCCGCGCCGTTGCAAGCCTGGGGGGGCTTGCGTACACTGCGCGCCTCGCTCAAAGCGAGGCAGATCAGGCGCTTGCTGCCCTGGGTCCCCTTCCTGAGTCCGCGTTCAAAGAAGGTTTGAGCGAACTGGCCAGGTTCGCCGTGGCCCGCAAGCACTAGTCCGCTGCCGATATTCGGGGTGTAGCTCAGCCTGGTAGAGCACTACGTTCGGGACGTAGGAGTCGCAGGTTCAAATCCTGTCACCCCGACCAATAAAAAACAATGCCTTACAAGCATTGCTTTCGATAAATTTGGGTCCAATTCACGTCTGGGGACTCACCGGGGACTCAAACCCAAATTTCGTTGATCATCGTGTCGTTTGTGGGATGAGTCGTCGCCTTTCGACGACCGTGTTGGCGACGCACGGAGCATCGATACGCTTCGCTTTTCGTCAGGGATGGTGCGGCTGAATAGCCCGAGAGTGCGTGGCGACGATTGTCCAGTGTCTGCCGATAACCCGGATGATTCTGCAACCGACGACAATTCCCATATCACCTTCGGCTGCGACAATCGTCGTTAGAAAAGCCGTGGTGACTGCCTGTCTAGAAACCTGGCGTGCGCGATTTTTGCGCAAATCGGACGCCGCGTTCCAATCGCGATAGGGTTCGATCGCATTCAGGCGTACCTCATCGGGATCATAAAGCAGTTTGCATTGAAGATGGTTGCAAAGCCGCATTCGTAGGATTATTTAGTTAGACGTCGATGAATTTTTCCCTCATCAACTGGAGGCGTCTAATGTTGAACGAGTCCCTTCCGCAGCTGCGGTTCGACATCGGAGAAGTGGCGCGCATTTTGCGCATTAGCCGCGCAACCCTGTACCAGCGGATCCGTATTGGTGCCATTGCCGTCCAAAAAGATGGCAAGCGAACCTTCGTAACCGCCGAGGAGTTGCATCGCTACGTGACCCCAAAGCGCGAACAGCAGCTGACTTCGCGATGATGGCGAGATCTCGCGCCCGGGCGCCGCGCGGGGCGCTTGAGGCGGCGATCACTCGTTGAGTTGATGTCCAGAGCGCCAGACACGGTCTCCGCTCTACCACCCTCAGAACGCCTTAATTCCGACACTACGACCGAACCCTCTCGCCGACGCTCAAGTAGCCCGCGCGAGCACCCTTGGGACCCAAGCACCGTGCTCTGCGATGCCCGACTGCAATTCGACACTCGTGCCGTTGCCCTTTGGTTGATCGAGAACCCGACGGATTCGATGATCTCCTTGGAGGCACTGCCGCACCTCCTTCAATCCTATGCAGGCCCCGGAGAACTCCTGGGTCGAGATCGGGTGCGACGGATGCTGCGCGAGCTCGAGTCCGCTGGTTACCTAATTCGGGCACGATCGAGAGATCCGAACGGACAATGGAGGTGGATCATTGAACTTGCCGCGACTCCCGATGCGCGAGCCGGGCCGACCGGCACCAGGGTCGGCTCAACCGTCAGCGGGTCACCCGTCAACGGCTCACCCACCGACGGCTCAGCCCTCGACGGTCAAGGCGTTTTTGCTCTTATTCCCAAGAGTAAGAGTACTGGCGGTGGTAGTAGTAGTAAGACTCTGAATCCGGAATCTGGATATTCAAATCGTCCTACTACTACTGTATTTTCCAATGCTACTACCACTACCGCGGTGAACTCGGCGGCGAAGAACCGTGCTTCGGATTCGGATGCGAAGGGAGGCGCAGAATTTACGGACCTCCGATTCCCGGCGTTTCTGAGAGGGCGGTTATTCAATTCCGCCCGCCGATTGATGGCATCGTGTCCCCGCGAGTATCGGCAGCCGGTCCTGGATGAAATCGGCGCGATGCATGCGCGGGGTAAGGTGATCAGCCCCCTTGGTCTACTGCGGTCCCTGGTCGAGAGGGCCCGAGAGGGAGAGTTCGTCCCCAATCACTCGCTGACGCTCGAGGAGGCTCCCACCGGCGGGAGGATGTTCGACGGTCGGGTTGCGGTCGAGCGCCATGCGCCGGCTGCGGCTCCTTTCCTTTCCGAGGTCGGCCGTGACACGCTCTTGAGACTACGGGAGAGGTTAAAGCCTAATGGGAATTGATCGACAAGCGGGCGAACTCCCGGCATGCAAGTGGCGTCGATCATGCTGCTCGAGCGGATGATCGAGCTCTCACTATATGCTGAGGAAGAGCTCAAATCGGGGTGAGAGATGGGCAACACCTGGATCGTCGATCTTACGCATCCCTGGCCCTGGACGGATCGCGAAACCCCCGCAGGCTTAGCGAGCGGCATGGCCCCCTATCTTGAGCTCAACACCTCCACTGAGGGCGAGGCTCTATGTACGCGCTGCGCGGTCGGTCGGCCGTCGCGTCCGGCGAGTGCGACAAGGGCAAGCGCGGAGTATGTCAGTGCGGCCGTAGCGGTCACAGTCGAAGGGGTGTCGGGGCGCAAGCCCTGACCAAGTGAGGGCGGGTAACGATTCCGGACTCGTTCCGGAATCGTTAGACGCCATCCTACCTTGCACTCTCAATTCTCCGATCGAGGTACTGGAATTCTCGCCTCAGCGCCATCGTTGCCGGCTCGGAGATTGAAGGCACAGGGAACCATCACAAGAGTCACGTCAGCAGCGTGTGCCCGTCAATCATTGATGCTCGAGATACGGCATCCAACCGGCCCTGAGGTTTTGAGGCCGCGCATGCTGGCGAAAGTCATTACCGTCACTCACAGTCACCCAACCCAAGGCTTTGGCCCCGTGCTTCAGTACATCCTTCGGGCGGGTCCCGAGGCGGGGTTGTCGTCGAGTCAGGAATTGGAAACCGAGGCGGGACATCTGCATCTCGACAACGAGCCTTACTGGACTCCCGCGGAAGACGCAGCGGCATACGCCGACGATGTAGCCGCGATATTCGATTCGAATGTTCGCCTGTGCCGACAGCGCGGCCGGTTTCGCACCAATCCCGTGTACCACGTAGCGATTAACTGGAAGGAAGGCGAACACCCAACGGCCGCGCAAGCGCAGCGCACCTGTCAGCACGTGATGAAGGCGCTGGGATTTGACGGATGCGGGGCCGTCTGGTCCCTCCATCGGGATACGGACAACGATCACGTGCATCTCGTCGTCAACCGGGTGCACCCGGTCCGGCTCACGCCGGTCGGGGTTCCGCTGCGCGACTACCTCATCCTCGACCGATGCATGCGGGAACTGGAACTCGAGTTGGGGTTCGGCCGCGCTCAGGGTCCCTACATCACCGTCGATACCGAGCAGGGACCTCAAATCGTGCGCATGAGTCGGACCGAGCGACGGGCTCGGGGATTGCTCCAGGATCCCGACGCCCCGCGGATCACCCGCGGCGCGCAGCACGCGGAATGGAACTTGACCGGAGCCTCGTTCCAAACTTGGGTCGCTGGTGGGCCGGCAGCCGCTCTCCACCCCCTGATCCAGACGCCGGGAGTAAGGTGGCAAGAGGTTCATGACACGCTCGCCGGATTCGACTGTCGGATAGTGCCGAGGGGCAGCGGTCTGGTCATCGTCACGACCCTCTCGGGAGGTCGAATCCTGGCCGCCAAGGCCTCGATCATGGGGCGGTGGGCGGGAAAGGCAGCACTGGAGAGGGTGCTCGGCGCCTATGTGGTGCCGACCCCAGGTTCCCCCAAGGTACCCCATCAGGTGAGGAAGTCCTACGAGCGGTTCATGGCGCAGGAGCGCCTGCAGGAGAAGGGACCCCGGCTGGGGAGCGACGACCCAGAACGGTTGCTACGCCGTGCCGAGAGAGCCGAGGCGCGCAAGGCATTGGCTGCCCGTTATGCCATGGAACAGGCCCAGAACCGAACGCAACGAGTGAGTCAGAGACAAGATCTGCGCAAGCGACACGAGCAGGAGCGGTGCAGACTCCTTGCCCAGCATCGCGATCAACGCCGGCAGTTGCGCGTTGGCGCCAGCGCGCGCAGTGACGCTCGGATCACCCTGTCTCTTTGGTCCTTCGAGGCGGCTGCCGAGCGCGAAGCGATGCAACGCCGGCATGCCGCCGAGCGACGCGCGCTGACCCAGGAGAGCCCTCGGGGCGAGGTCTGGCGAGGCTGGGTCGAGGGGCAGGCCCAGGCAGGCGATAAGCCCGCCCAGGCGGCCCTGCGTGGCATCCGCTACCGAGAGCAGCGCAAACGTCGTCGCGAAGACGGGATTGAAGGGGAGGAACTCGGTGAGCAACGTCCTCTGACCATGGCCGGTCTGCGAGCGGAGGTCGATTCCGCGCGCTTGCTCGTAATCTACTACAAGGCTGATGGAGCCGAGGTGTTCCGAGATACGGGGCCGCGTATCGTAATGCGAGACAAAGGGGAGGGGAGCCTCGAGGCCGCCCTGCGGGTGGCAGCGCAGAAGTACGGCCCCCGTGTCCAAATCACGGGGAGCGAGGACTTCCGGGAGCGAGCCGCGCGTATGGCGACCCGTCTGGGGATTGCTGTGGACAATGCTGATCTGGGCGTCATCGTCAGCGACGAGCGGCGCCGCTTGAGGGAACCCCAAAGTGTGCCGTCTCTACAGACCGAGTCGCACTGCCCTACGAACACTCGGTCGCGAGGTCCTGAGCGTTGACATTCGCCGGCGTGATATAGCCGATGGTAAATTGCTATCTCGAAGAGCACGATCTCTCGTACGGTGAGAGGAGCCCGGCGGACTTTCCCAAAGCCATGTCGAGGATCCAGAGACAACTACATTCGGTTGCGAGAATTCTATCCGCAAAATTGCGGCGGTTCCTACCGTCATACATGAACACCCCTGTTTTGCCAAGCGTGTTTGCTAGTTCGGAGTCATTCTTGAACGCGTAACGCCGACGCGGATCGGTCGGCGTACAATGCCAGTGATCGACCGCCAGCGCTGGCGCCTTGAACCATCTGTTCGTGGGCGGTATTGCATGCGCGCCGTCAAGTCCCACCTATCTCGAGCACTCTGGGGCATAGGGTCAAGGAATACTTCAATACGTGCGGGCGCACCTTATCCGGCGCAACCCGACGGATCTTGAATTTCACGGTGTAGCCACCTTCGTGCCAATGATGGCGGCCCTTGACCCCTCGTATTCAGCTGCTGTCGAAGTCGGGTTCAAGGGTTTGACACCGGGAGACTTCAGTTAGTAGTATCTCACCGCGAAAATTGTACTGGCGAAGAAGCTCAAGTTGAGTTTCTTCGTTGGCCGCAGGGAAGCTAATAACACCTATCGAACGCCTTCGAAAGGGTTGGTGACATGGACGTAATCCTTCGACTGGGAGAGCTGCTCATCACCTCCCTAAGACAATTCAAGATTAACTTCGCGTTGCTTCGTTGTAGTGATCTTTGCATTCCGCTATCTCGCGTCAACTTTTTGGTCACCCCGCGAGACAAGGGCATGCTCGCAATCATAGCTAGTGCGATAGGGCTACTTCTGACATGGGGGAGCCCAATTCATGCACAGGTGCAAGGAGGCATAGCCGTAAATAGCGCAGTTGCCGGCTCATTTACCGTAGAAACAGTCACGACCGCGGGCACTACTAGCGCGTCAGCAAATCCGGCGATTTGCAATCCACCATCGGTAAGTTTTGTGGTGCCTCATGAGATAACGGCCCAGACAGCCGTTACTGCGCAAGCAACCGCATGCATCACCTACTTGAATAATATTCTTCAAGGTTATTCGAGCGCATGTCCGGCTGGAAATGGTTCGACCATTTATCCGATTGTCGCGGGACCATGGTATCCAGTAGCGGTCGACCCGGCGCCGGGGTCCGCGGGTGGTGGGTCAGGGGGATACCTAACTTCGGCAGGATTTTTTTCGGGATCGCTCTATGGTGAGATGGTTTGCAGCGGTGGGACATCAACTACCATTGTTACTGCGCAAGCTGCCGGATCGTTCACGCAGTTTTGGTGCTATACAGGCCAGTACCCGATCCTTGACTGGCCATCGAAGAATGAATGCTCAACCGCACCTACACTCGATGCGAGCCTGTATGATCCGATTGCCGACAACCTCGCGAGTGGTTCGGGCTTGGTGTCCAGCCCCACTCAGCTAGCGGCGGCGTCGCATCTCGTTAGAGGAGTAGCTGCCGACAATGCGACCCAGGCTCTTGTGGAAATCACAGGCGCCGGCGTCAGCGCTGGCGACTCGATTCAATTGACGTTATCGGATGAAAACGGCCCATCCGGAAATGGTGCGAGTGCTGGATACCTGACTGCCTTGCCGGCAAATGGAATGGATTCAAGAACGAGCAACGGGGTAATTTCCATCCAGGCCGTGTCCGTGCCAGGAAAGGGAACAGCATTCGGATTTGCAGCCTTTCATGCGCCCACAGATTTTGTCAGAGCCCTCAATTCTAGCGATCCAGGTGCGATCGACCGTATTCTGACGATCAAGGCCACCGACACGACCAACAACTCCACCACGACTATTTCTGTTTTCGTTGTACGACCGCCGGTGGTTTTCGTTCACGGTATATGGGGAAGCCCAAGAGATTTCTTTGCTAGTGACGGTGGCGTTGCGGCGGCTACTTCCTTCACGGGATGGCAGGTGCACTATGCCCAATACAATCATTTCGTAGCTCTCAGTTCGAGTGTACCTGCTTACCCTGGCGCCCCACTATTAATCCAGGGAAATTCGTTAGGCTTCTTGTACGGAGCGGGTCAAGTGCTGCCGCAAATTAGGTCGGCGATAACCGACTACAAGCCGAACAATGGCGGTGGCGTTGCCATTGCCTCCACACAAGTCGACGTTGTTGCCCACAGCATGGGGGGAGACGTAGTCCGATTCTTGCCACAGCTATCTGGGTTTGCCGGCCAGGATACCTATAACCTGGGGTATGTGCACAAGCTGATAAGCATTGATACACCTCATCTAGGTAGTCCACTGGCCAGTAGCCTGCTCGATCCACGCAATACATGTGCTGCGCAAGTGCTGGCAATGGCAGGGAAATATGCATTTAATTCGGCCAACATTAATGGCAATGTGAATGTCAACGGCGCGGTTGGTGACTTGCAACCGACAAGTGCTGCGATAGCGAGCATGCAAAGCGGTGCGGCGTTGATACCAACCGCAATGATTGGCGGTCAGATGACCTCAACGCAAACGAACGGAGCAGGTAGCGCTTGGGAGGCCAGAGTCCTAGTGGCACTTTGCGGCAATTCCTACAACAATGATCCGCTTGCGGCAGAACTAAACCCCGCGGGCTGGACCAACCTTTTGAGTCAATACAACGATGCGATCGTATCGCTGGCTAGCCAGTTCGATAATGACTTGGCTTACTCGGTCAGCACTCCGGGCCCCGGCCAAAATACCTTTCCCGCCATACATTCGCCGGGTGCTAATGCATTGGGGTTCTTACCTCCTCTCATAATGGACGAAGCCAGTGGAGCGCCGGCCGAGGTCGTCAACCTTCTAAATACACCGGTATCCAACTCCGCGATTTTTGTGGTGAAGCCGTGACGCGGGCGCCTTTCTCGGAACGGTTACATGGACTGTTGCCTATGATCGTGTGGCTAATCCGGTCAATGACTAGAACGCCACGCGGTGCCCATGAAGCCGGCGGGAATTGCTATTGTCCCGATGTAAAACCGCAGAATCGTTCAAGAATATCTACGGCTAGTCGATTGATGACAAGTTCACCAGTGTTTTGCAGAGTCGGTGTACTTCGCACAATTACTGCATGTGTGATTGTTGGCCTCGGGGTGCCGACTATCTCAATAGCAGCCATCTCGTACGTGCAAGGGGCATATCAGACTGCTGATTCATCACGTACGGTCAGCGTGGCATATCCGTCGGCGCAAACGGCTGGGAATCTTAACGTGGTGGTGATCGGGTGGGGTGACGGCACTTCGACGATTCAATCAGTTATTGATTCACGTGGGAATACATATTGGAGTGCCGTGGGTCCGGCAACAAATATCTACAATGGCTCACAGCAGATTTTCTTCGCAAAAAATATCGGCGCTGCTTCCGCAGGCGGCAACACGGTCACGGTCACATTTTCGAACCCTGTGGCATATCCGGATGTGCGCATTGTTGAATACAGTGGGATCGATACGGTGAATCCGTTTGATGGCGGGGTCGGAGAAAGTGGTAGCGGTTTGAGTCAGAATAGTGGAATACTGACCACGTCGAATGCATACGACTTGCTGGTAGCAGGTAACTATCTCTACGACGTTACGACGGCGGTGGGTTCTGGGTATACCCTTCGCGTCACATCGGACTTCGGCGAGATCATAGAAGACCAGCTCGTTCCAACGGCAAGTAGTTATACCGCAACGTCAACGCAGGGCCAATCGGGCTGGTGGTTGATACAGGCGGCTGCATTTAAGGGTGCCAGTGGGGGAGGCAACCAACCTCCAACGCCTCCATCGAACCTAACCGCGGCGGCGGCATCTGCGATACAGATCAATTTGAGCTGGACCGCTTCGACCGATCCAACAGGAGTAACCGGGTACCTCATTGAGCGGTGCCAAGGCGTAAGCTGTACCGCCTTTGCGCAGTTTGCGACATCGACAAGCACAACCTTCAATGATCTAAACCTTACCCCATCAATGAATTATACCTACCGCGTGAGAGCGACTGACGCCGCCGGGAATTTAAGCAGTTACTCGAGTAATGCAAGTGCAGCCACGCCGTTGGTGGGAATTGCTTACGTCCAGGGTACGAGCCAGAACCCCAGTTCCGGCAGTTCAATCGGCGTAAAGTATGCAACCGCGCAGAGTGCTGGTGATTTGAACGTGGTTGTTGTGGGGTGGGGTGATTCCACCTCAACGGTGCAGTCTATCGGGGATTCTGCCGGAAATAAGTATGTGCTGGCAGCGGGCCCTGTCACGAGCTCCGGCAACGCGACGCAATCGATCTACTATGCGAAAAATATCGTTGGCGCAAACGCCAACAGCAATACGGTGACCGTAAAGTTCTCCAGGACTGTGACGTGGCCGGATGTGCGGATCCTCGAATACGGTGGCATAGATAGAGTGAACCCCTTCGACGTAGGAACCGGGGCGAGTGGTACTGGCACTAATCAAAACAGTGGAACCCTTAAGACGACCAACAGCAATGACCTGTTGCTGGCAAGCAACTACGTGGACGATTACACGATAGCATCGGCTCCCAACTTTACGGCACGCTTGACCACAAGTGGCGGGGAGCTGGTGGAGGATCAGTTGACGACGGTCACAGGTAATTATAGCGCGACGTCGATTCAGAGCGGAGCGGATTGGTGGTTGATGCAGCTTGTGGCGTTCCGCGCCAACTCTGGCGGGGGCGATACAACACCACCATCGTCGCCGACGGGCCTTACCGCAACCGTAGCCTCTAGTACGCAAATTGGCTTGAGTTGGACTGCATCGACAGACAATGTGGGCGTAGCCGGCTATCGAATTCAGCGCTGCCAGGGCGCGAGCTGCAGCAGCTTTGCACAAATTGGGACATCAACAACAACCACCTACACTGACGCGGGACTGACTCCGTCGACTGGCTATAGCTACCGTGTACAGGCGACCGATGCGGCGGGCAACCTCAGTGGCTTCTCGAATATCTTCAGCGGCACGACTCCGCCGGATTCAACACCTCCCACCACGCCGACGGGCTTGACGGCCACGGTGGTGTCAAGTAGTCAGATCAATCTTAGTTGGACCCCATCAACGGACAATGTAGGGGTAACCGGGTATCTGATCCAGCGCTGCCAAGGGGCGAGCTGCATCAGCTTTGCACAGATCGGGAGTTCGACGATAACCAACTACACCGATATGGGACTGCTCCCCGCGACTAGCTACAGCTATCGTATACAAGCGACGGACGCCGCCGGGAATTTAAGCGGATTCTCGACCACGGTATCTGGTACAACGTTATCAAGCGGTGTTATAACGCCCCCGGTCATTACGTCGCCCAGTAGCGGCACCACGATTCTGACGGGTCAATCGCTCACGGTGAGCGCGAGCATTTCGGCTGGCGCGTTCCCTTATGGAGTGGTCTTGATTGCGCCAGATCCACTTGGTGCCACGGATATCCAGATTGTAGGAGCCGGAACTACGGTTTCTTTCGACTTGCCGATTCCGGTGAGTACTCCACCGGGACCCTACTTGCTCACTGTGGTTGGTATGAACTCCGCCGGTTCCTTGGTACCGTCCACCCAATTAGCCATCCAGGTGGAACGGGCAGATCAACCCGTTGCCCTTACGCCATATCCAAGTGCGATTACCATGACGGCGGTCGGCGACTCACGTTCGCTCTTGGTTATTGGTGCGTTCCCCGGAAACGCTCAAATTGATATCACCAATTCTTCGAAATTGGCGGTAGCGTCTGCCAATTCATCCATCGCTTCGGTGCAAAATGGCACTATCACGGCGGTAGCGAGTGGCATGACCAGTATTACGCTGCAATATGGCTCGATCACGACGGTGATTCCTATCACCGTTCCGTGACCAAGCTTCATTTTCGTAGATGCCTACTCGCGTGAATCACTGGAATTATTGTCAATTCGCTCGAACGTGGATTAGCTACGATCTAGCTCAGGTCCCTGCAAGCGCGCTGACTCATAGGGGACAAATCTCTTGTTCGATTGCAGCGACGATGGCAATGCGACATAATTCGGGTGCCTGACTCGTGGAATCTCGATGGTCGGCCGATGACGACAGCCAGCATCAACAAAGTGTCGAAGCGCTCGATCGTCATTGCCCTGACACTATTCTATTGGACGGTAACGATACCATGGGCACTTTCCGACTCATGGATTGATCCCGATGATTTCCTGCTCACCTGGTTGGGCATAGCGATGCTATTAGCGCTGCCCGTGACCGGAATTCTTTGGGCCATCGCTATCATCGATCACTTCGTCTTGAGGTCCCTGCTGCCGCGATTCGCTCTGGTCGCTGTCGGCATAATAATTCCGATCGTCTACTATGAAAATTTCTTTGGCATACCCGATCGGCAGAAAGAGCTCGCCGGGAAACGAATTGTCGAGCAAAGTGATGCTGCCGTTGTTCAGTGGGTCACCGACGAGCCCCTCGTGGATAGTGCGGGTCCCATAGGCGTTCGCCTGCGCTTCCAGATTATGTACCCTAAAGGCCTCGATTTGAGTTCAAAGGATGCTCCAAGTGTGGAGTTGCATGGGATCGTTAGATCTAACCAAGACTTGATGTTGTTGGCCCGCCGCAAAGAGGTGTCTCCGCCGGCCGATAAAGGCTTCGCAGTCGGCGTTTATACCATCACTGAAGATTTCTTGCCGGCATTCATGCCCAAGTCGCTATTGCCGGTCGGTCACTGGTCTACTGAACAACGAAAGAGTGTCCCAGATCGTTGCTTTCGCTGGCCCCTGTTTGAAAAGCGCGCCGACATCGAGGGCGCGAGCGCGCAAGTATTCAAGGTGTGGATCGCTCCAGCCCTCACAGCAGGTGACCCTATCAAGACGCCAACGACCCATTCGTATCGCTTGGCAGACTTTATAGACTCGGCGATACACGAGGGAGCCACTGATTGTAACTCCTGAGTGGAAGCGGGGGGAAGCGTGATGGAGGTTCCGATCAGGATGTGAATTTCACGTAATTCACAATTCTGTCGTTGTCGATTTCAGTGGTCTGCGAAATCGACACTGTCCTTAAGGCGATCCTTCAGCGGACAGTTCAGACTAGCTCCACGCGACTCTGGAAAAACCCGTATTACAGCCTTGAGAAACGTCTCCGACCGCGAGCATCATACGGCGAGGATCCTTGGAGACGTCGCCGATGGACCCTCGACCTCACGTTAGCGAGCTACTTTCTCGATCGCCATGGACAGTCGATCGGGTGACAAATGTGCATAGCGCAATACCATGTCAAGATCCGCATGTCCCAACAACTCTCGGACGGTATTCAGATCGATGCCCGATTGGACCAAGCGACTTGCAAAATGATGCCGCAAGTCGTGAAAGCGAAAATCCGTCATCCCGATGGTTTTCGTGAGGCCTCGCCATGCCGTTGCAATCGTCGTCAATCGATCCCCGTCGACACCCGGAAACACATGACTGTTGCGATCAATCTCGCTGGCTTGCACCAGCCAGCCAGCGAGAATCGCAATCGCCTCCGCGTTTAGCGGAACACGGCGGGTCTGTCCGCTCTTGGCGGTCTCGCCTTGCACGTCCATCCATTTGGTATCGAGGTTGATATCCTGCCACTTGAGGTTGAACAGCTCCCCGCGTCGCAACCCTGTATTGAGGGCCACGATCACCAGCGGTCTTAAGTGATCGACGAATTCCTCGGTGCGCGCCGGAAATGGCTTCCGACCGCGCTCAATGCGCCACCGGTTGAAGCTTTCTCGCTGATCCCGCATTTTTTGCTCGCGCTTCAACAGGCCCGCGCGAAGGTTAGCCTCTTCGTGCTCCTGCAGGTATCTGACCCGTCCGCTCCGATCCGTCTTCAAGGGTCGAAGGCCCGCGAACGGGTGATGGTCAATGATCTTCCACTCTACCGCCTTGGACAGCACCGCCTGCAGCCGCTGAAGATTTCGGTTGACGGTCACGGCCGTATTGCCGGCTTCAATGCGAGCCCGGCGCCACTCTTCGATCTGCCATCGAGCGATATCTGACATGGGCTTCTCGAGCCAGTCGGCGAAATCAACTCGAATTCTTTCGAGTTGGAAGTCGGCCGTCCGCAAATGAGTTTTGGCCCACGATTGGTATCGTTTCTCCAAGAATGAACCCAGGGTACTCAGTCGGAGCCGTACTCCCTCCGCTCGTAGAGAATGCTTGCGCGAAACGACATCAATGCCCTTGGCGACATCGCCAGCTACCTCGAGTGCTCGGCGACGAGCCTCGGTGGCCCCAATTCCCGGAAAATGACCCAATACAAACCGACGCTGGCGGCCATCGGGCAAGCGATGACGATAGCCCCAGACCTTGGCGCCGCTCGCCCGGACTCGCAGCTCGAACCCCCGCAAACGGGTGTCGATGACGCTAATATCACGAGGTCCTGGCTGTAGACCAACGACCAGCGATTGGTTGAGCTTTGCATGCATGTCGAGACACCCGCGTCGACTTGATTGATGAGGACGACACTGTACCGGGGACTCACTGGGGACTCAAATGAGCCGAAATCGAGGCGAACTCAGGGGTAGGTCAGAGTAGCCGGTCGTAGATAAATTATTGATTATTAAGATTTATGGAACCGAATACCTGGTGCATCAATAATCTGCAAACGTGGGCTAATATCATTCGGGACGTAGGAGTCGCAGGTTCAAATCCTGTCACCCCGACCATTTGAATCAACTAGATACGCGTCGGTTGAACGTCCGATTCCTTTTCCCGGTGCCTCGCCGGTGACTCAAGCGTCGCTCCCGAGCGCATGACAATAGTGATTCATCACTCTCCGTCCTCGCCGCGTGCGGCAGATCCACCGCGCTCCGCATTCTCCAATACACAACACAGGGCATCGAGTTCCTCACGGAGTCCGGCGCCGCGCACGTTCCGGATGGAATAGCTGAGGTCACCGATCCAGTGCGACAGCCAGTACGCACCGATCTGAACCTCGTACCAACCCTTGCGGGGTTTACAGGCGCGCAGCTTTGCGGCTTCCG
>Ga0302140_10002481_pt1 | contig 23955 bp, 25 predicted proteins | sample I_Bog_E1_1_FD_202095 | JGI IMG/M metagenome (GOLD analysis project Ga0302140, IMG submission 202095) | Peat permafrost microbial communities from Stordalen Mire near Abisko, Sweden - I_Bog_E1_1 | ecosystem: Environmental > Terrestrial > Soil > Wetlands > Peat | place: Sweden: Abisko, Stordalen... | reverse complement strand
ACGTTGCGGGCATACATCTGGCTGGCATGGTAGGGGACGCTGCTGGCCAGATTGATGGCGCCGATAATCGAGACGCCGTGTTCCACAACGGTTTCTCCCACGTGAGTGAGTTCGCAATTGCCACCGCGCTCGGAAGCGAGATCGACGATCACTGAGCCGGACGCCATCCCTTTCACCATGTCGGCGGTGATCAGCACTGGCGATTTCTTGCCGGGAATCACGGCGGCGGTAATGACCACATCGCTCTCCGCAACCACGCGCGTGAGCAATTCGCGTTGGCGCGCGTAAAAGTCTTCATCCTGGGCAGTGCCGTAACCGCGTGCATCCTGCGCATCCTTGGCCTCGATCGGCAATTCGACGAAGCGGCCGCCCAGGCTTTGCACTTGCTCTTTCGAGGCAGCCCGCATGTCATACGCCGACGCCACGGCACCCAGCCTGCGCGCTGTGGAGATGGCTTGCAGTCCTGCTACTCCAGCGCCGATTACGAATACACGAGCCGGTGTTATGGTGCCCGCGGCCGTCGTCATCATGGGGAAGATTCTGATGGATGTTTCAGCAGCGATGAGCACCGCTTTGTAGCCGCAGATCGTCCCCATGGAGGAAAGTGCATCCATGCTTTGTGCGCGCGTTGTGCGCGGCACCAGTTCGACGGAAAATGAAGTCACACCGGCCGCCGCAATGTTCTGAATTACTTCGGCAGAACCGAAGGGGCGCAGAAATCCGATGAGTAGTTGATCGCGACGAAGCAGGGGAAGGTCAGCCTTGCCGGTAACGTCGTTCGATCCGTAGCTAAGCACCTGCACAATAATGTCGGCGGCCGCGAACACAGCGGCTCGATCGGAAAGAATCTTTCCGCCCTTCTCCGCGTAAGACGAATCCGGATAGCCCGCTGCCTCGCCCGCGCGAGACTCGACAACCACCTCCAGCCCTGCCTTGGCGAGAGTGGGAATGACCGCGGGAACTAGCGCAACGCGCCGCTCTCCCGGATAGGTTTCCTTCGGAACTCCGACAATCACTCGGTTACCCTTTCTCTGGGGAATACTACCGAACTGAATGCAACTCCACTGTGACGCTCGTCACATGGTAATAGAACTGGCCGGTCAACGGACTCAAAACATTATCAGAAAGACAATGCACTGAGAAGCGCGCGTAGAAGAAAAGCGGCTGGGAATGAGCAGGCTCCTGCCCGGGAGCGCACCGTTGCAGTCGTTAAAAGGCAGAAGGATGTGGGCAGGTGGAAGCCGCGTCGCATGAAAGCCAGCCGTTCCCAGAGTTGTCACCGCGAGTGAACGGCCAGCTTAGAGTTACGAGACGCTACTGTTGGGGTGGAGGATTCTGCTGGCCGGAACCGGGTGAGCCTCCGTGATGGTTTTGCATCCGCTGCTCACGATTGGCTTGCATCTTGTCCCATTTCTGCTGCTGGTTCGAGTCGAGAAGACCGCGAATCTGGTCGTCCGTATTCTTGCGAATCTCCATCATCTTGCTGCGGCGATCCTGCTGCGAAAGAGAAGTATCCTGGTGCAGACTCTCCATCTGTGAGTGTTCGGAATCAAGCGCTTCTCGCACTTTGGTTTGCTGGTCAGAGGTCAGCTTGAGATGCTTGGTCAGTTCACGAGTCCGCTCTGCTGGATCCGGCGGGCCGTGATGCCGTCCACCATCCTCCTGCGCCGATGGGGATTGATCGTTCGTTTGCGTTGAGGGTGGGCTATTCTGTGCCGACGCGAAAGGTGCCGCAGTCGCGACCAAGCCGCTCGCGACAAGCACCAGCATGAACTGCTTCAACATGGAGAACTCCTTAAATTAAGAGGATCGACCTAGCTATGTAGGAATGGAGTTTTGAACAGAGGGTTGTGCACAGAAATAGAATTCGGCAATCTTTGCATAACTTTACGATGAGCCGAACTACTGCAATGCCGACTGTGTCAGCTTGACTGCGCAATACGGATTTGCCGATCCGCCGGTCACGCCCGAAGGGCATTTCTGGCCGCTGACGTCTCCCACAGCCAGGGTCGAGAAATAAAGGTTCGTCCCGCCATTCGACAACGCGTTGTCGATCACGATGCCGCTGGTTCCTCCGAGAGCACTCGGGGTCGTCACGCAAGTAGAGGTCGGTGCGCCGGTGCAGACCGGCGTGGCCAACGAAGTTGTAATTGTCGAACTCTCGAGGAATCCATCGCTCGATCCCACGCCAAAGAACAGCCGGTCCGTCGTGCCGTTGTAGAACTCGGTCAGTGGCGAACACTCGTCCCCTTTGGTGGTGTTGATCTGAAACGTGGAACTTGGTCCGGTGCCAAAGACCAGCTCCCCGGACGTGAACGGGAACATGTACATCTCAGGCGGTGCCGGAGTTCCTCCTGACTGCACGAATCCGCACGCGATCATGTGCCCTGAGGCGGACCCGTTCACCCAAAACGCATTATCGAATGTTCCCGAGTGTACGTTCTTCCCGGTGCAGTCTCCGTTCCCGCTGGCGGACCCCAAGTCCACGGTATTGCTGTCTGAGAGCGCGTAGGAACTGGTGAAGTTTGCGGGAAGCTGGCTGACAGCTCCGCCAATGCCCAACACAACGCTGCACCCGGTAAAGGCGAATACCTGGTCAGTGCCGGGATTGGCAACATCGGCGACAGCAATCGGCGGATCCACGATACCCGTACCGGCTCCGTGCGTTGCCCAACCAACTTCAACCTGCGCCGCGTAAGTGCCACCGGGACTGCTCAGGCTGACGGAGTACAAGTAGCCCTCGCCGTCTCCGATATAAATCATGCCCGCCCTGTCGTCGACCACCGGAGCGGTCAACACCTTGGTGGGCTGAGTCGAAACCGTAACTGGCCAGCCCCCGCTAGTGACCAGCGCAGGCGCGCCGCCACCGAACACAGGAGTGATCTTATAGAGCAAGCCGTTGTCAGCCCCCACGTAGGCCGTATCTGTGTTGTAATCGACCCAGGGCGAGGAAATCGAATCGGTCGCACTGGTCTGTATGGTGAGAGTCGTCATGCAACCGGGGGTGGTCGGCGTGGTGCAGGAAGTCGGAGTTTGCGGGCTCAATACCGTTCCATCTTGCGTTGGCGGTGCCGGAATCGGATTCGGCAGCACGAGAACGTGGAAGTATGATCCGCTGTTCGTGCTTTCTACGAAGGCTACCTTGGTTCCGTCCGCCGAAAGTTCCGGTGAGGTCTTGATCTGTCCGCCGCCGCCTCCCGCTTGCGTCACAGTGTTGTAGGCGAACGCCACCCAGGGCGCGCCGCTATTGCAGTCGAGAGTCCCACTCGTGTACAGGTTGTTGATGCCGACCAGGTTGGCCTGCGTGCCGGAAGTTACGGTGAGTCCAAAGACAATGTAATCGGAGTTACAACTGTCCTTCGTTACGCTGAACTGGTATTTCGCCGGAAATTGATTCTGCGGTACGTATCCTTTTTCCAGCGAAACGGCCCAGTCGATCTTCATCGGGTGCTTGGTCTCGGGCTCTCCAGGCTCTCTGCGGCGGAGTCGGTCCACGGCGGCTTGTCGCTGCACCATGCTGTAGACGGAACGTGGATCGGGCTTTCCGGCCATGAGAACATCCTCGGCTTGTAGCCCCGGCATCAGTAAGTGTTGCGACGTCCAGTCCTGCAGATATCCCACGTGCGTTTGTTCGAGGCTCGCGTCGTCCGCTGAGATTTTCTCCATCTGTGCCTGACCCGAAAGCGGTACTCCCAATAGAAGTGACCCAGCCGCCACGCACAACCAACGGAATGCATGCCCTCGCATCGTGTTTCTCCTGAAGACTCTCAGCATTAAGCCATTCTTATTTTCGCGCATTTTTGGAATGTAATTGCTTACCTTCGTAACCCACATTCTTAACCGGCCGGCTTCGACCGGTGCCCGTCAAGCGTGCGCGCGTATCCCATCTAATCCTTCAGGAGAAGTTATTTCTACCGGAAACGGCCCGTCCTGTTCTGAGCCGGCGTGAAGTTGAATTTGAATCAACGGACCCGTTGAACTGGTTCTTGCCCGTGCCAGCATGTTTGCCGAGGGGATGCCTGTTCTCTGGAACGACTTCTCGCAATCGGCCGTAGACGGCCCGCGCATGCTGCCTTCCATGTAAGCCAAGCCGGGGCAGCGCGTGCATGTGCCCACGTGAGCACAGGTTGAGCACGTCGGAAGATCTCTAGCGCGGATTGAACGAACTTCCTTTAGCTGAGTGGAATGATGCCAGATGTCGAGGAATTTCTGCCGCCGCACGTTGCCGCTGGGAAGAGGAAACTGCACACACGGAAACACATCGCCGTACGGAGAAATGTAGCAGGCGGTGTGGCCGGCGCTGCACGGGTAACCATCCATCACGTCTTCGTCGGGCGCGGGCGGCGGCGCGCAGAATTCTTCCACGTTGCCGACCAGTTCCGCGTTATTGAAAACCTGCTTGAGCTCGGAGCCCGGAATTTGCAGGGCAAGGATGGATCTGTCTCCATCCATTTTTGGTGTGATGGTAGGGTCGAGCGTGTAGTGAACTCCTAACTCTTTCGCGAGTGCGATCACGCCCGCCTGGTCGGAGAAATTTCCGGCCATAAGTACATTGGCGATGCTGACCTTCAACCCCTGCGACTTCAGGAATCGAATTGCGCGGAGAGTCTTCCTCAGCGATCCCGGTAGCTTCGTGATGGCATCGTGAACTTCCGGCCGATGCGAGTAGACGCTGATCTGTATCTGCTCGACGCCGAGTTGACGAAGTCTCGCAGCCTCCTTTTCGCGAATCATCACGCCGTTGGTCTTCACTTTGACATTGAAGAGAAGTTGCCGCGCCCGCTCGACGATTTCGAAGAAGTCCCGGCGCATCAAAACTTCACCGCCACTAATCGAGAGAAAAAAAACTCCAGCATCGGCGAGCTGTTCGATCACATTGATGATTTCTGCGGTTGTCATCTCACCATGATCGTCGTGATCGAGATAGCAATGCACGCAGCGTTCGTTGCAGCGGTATGTGATGTCGAGGTGAACGCTGATGGGCAGGCCCAGGTTCAGCGCCTTCTGATTCATTTCGGCGAGAAGGCTCACCGGCTCTCCGAGGATGCGGAAGAATCGATTAGTGGCTGATCCGATACCAGCAGAATGCCGTGTTGTGAAAGTTCGTCGACGAAGCGGTCTGCGGCGCGCTGCGCTCGTTCGCGATCGATTTCGAATTCCTGGCAGACTTTGCCGGCGACGATTTCCGAGAGCGGCGTACGACCGTCGGCTGCCTGCCAGATTGTGGAAGCAACTTCATTCAGCGTGAAAAATGTTGAATCGAGAGCCGACATGACCATCGTTTCGCCGCCGATCATGCGGGCGGCAATCGCCTTACTCCGCGCAATGTATTTTTCCGCCATCGTGATTTCTCCTGGTCCTGACGCTCTATCCGCAACTCGGTACTAGGTACTCGGTACTGGGCTAACGTATTATGTCCCACACTCGCTGGTCCGGAACGAATACCAAGCGGTGCATGGGAACCAAAGTTGCAAACTCGCATGCCGACTGAAAAACTAGTTTCACCAGTTCGGTATCGTCGGCGAAAAACAAAATATTCCGCATCAGCCGCTGGATCGCTTCAGTTGGACTGATCGGCTCGATCTTGTTCTGCGGACCTTTTTCAAGAAAAAAAAGTGCGCTGAGCGGAGCGGAGCAGTTCTCGCCGACGCGCGCCAACTCTCCCGCAAACGGTGTCCCGCAAGCGATATACCGATTGCCTTCGCGCCGCACGTAGGATATTTCGTCGGTGAGCAGCGTCGCATCCGGCGGAGCGAGCCGCGAGATCGTCGTCTTGCCCGCGCCCGAAACTCCGGAGAATATAAAAGCCTTCCCGTTGCGAATCGCGCTTGCGGCATGAACCAGAAAACCACCTTCACGCGCCAGGATGAGACTGTGAACGATACGCAAGACGCAATCGATGGCATAAGGGCTGCACGATTGGCGGATGTGACCTCGGCCTGTCTTCGGATTCCAGCTTGCGCGAAAGTCACCTCGCCTCAGCAGCCATTCGCCCGCTTCGATTCTTACATCCAAGTCTTCGTCAGCTAAGGCCGGTTCGGAGGGTTCGTACAAGTCAATGTCAAATTCGAGGTGCGAACTCGGCGACATCCCGACGAAACCTGCATAGCGATTTTCGATCAGCCTCTGAAATGCGGCATCGTCTGTCCGAAGGGAGATTGCCATCCCGCCGATTTCGATGGATACGGTTGCTTTCTCGGCGGCGGTGAGAGTTGGCGTCATGGGTGTGTGGCACATGCTTTCATGCGCACCGCATGCATTCGCAAAGCAAGACCGCGAGCCCGTTCCCAGCGGCACAGCGTCCAAGCCAGAGCGGAATTATAAAGAGATACTCGCCTGCTTGGAACGAAAGCCCGTTTGCCGCGGCGAATGCCGGTTACCCGACCCAGCAACTCTAGTTCCGTTGCGGGCGGATCATATTGCGGCATCGCGTCACCTCGCGTAATCCACGAACAACAACCTCCAACTTGTCGCTTTTCGATCAAGCGATGAACAAAAAAGCGGTTGTCGCGCATGACTAACACGATGTCTCCGGCAACGACTTCGTCGTGCGCTGCGCTTTGAATCGTGAGCAGATCTCCCGGCCAGAGCGCTGGAAGCATGCTGGTTCCCCATGCCTTCATCGCGACGGTGCCGTGGCAGCGCAGCATCTCGGCTGCAAGATCAAGCTTAGGATCTTCACGACCTTCAGGCGTGCATGGCTGAGCGTATGGCATGGATGGCAGCAACCTACGAAGTATGCCGGTTGAATCTGCACTGAAAATTGGTGTCCTGGATTTTGCCGCAAGCCAGCGCCATAGTTTCGAAAACCCGCTCATGCCGAAATGCGGGATCCTGATATTGTTTTTTCGCCGCTAGGGGGCTCTCGCCGGCGGTCTTTTCGTTTATGTTCCGATCCTGTTCAGCCATAAGAATGATTGAACCCGCACAGAGAGTCCGCGAAAACTGCACGACTCCGTACTACTTCTTTCGCCAAGCGTACAACAAGAAATTGATTAAGCCGATAGCATGTCTGGTACGCTCAAGACCTGCTCGTGGCTCATTCCACAGGTTGCGGGGATTCTCGGCGGGGCGTAAACGTCGAAACGGAAGATGGTTACAACGTGGAGGAACCCGGCAAGAGATAGCGTACAATGTTGCCGTTTCAGGGTGAAGAGGAATTCATACTCCGTTGGAGGACAACATGTTTTGTACCGGGTGCGGCGCGACGTTGAAGCCGGGCGTAAGGTTCTGCAATTTGTGTGGGAAGCCCGTCCCGCCAGCCAGTGTAAGCCCTGACGCGATTCCTGCGCCGTCTGATGCGCTGGCTGATACGGTGGTCGAGAACGCACCGGTCTCACCAATCGCTCCGCCTGCCCTTTCACCGGTGTTATCGCAAGCGCCCATTTTTTCGACAACGAGCCCGCAAGCTGAAACCCAGATCCACCACAAGACGGAGCTGGCAGTGCCGGCTTACGAAACGCATCCGACCCCTGCATCGCCTCCGCGGTTCGAACCCCACGGAATCGAACCCGAACGCCAAGCAGCTGATTCGGGTTTCTGGGCGAATAACAAAGTCGTTTTGTTAACTGGCGTGGCGGTGCTGGGTCTGGTCGCCGGCGGACTCGCTTACTGGTTCCTCCTGCGCAAGCCGGCGATGAACGGCGCCCCGAGCGGTTCCTCAATTTCGAGGCCTGCGGCGGCAACTCCGAACAAGCCCTCAGCGTTAGAGACGGCGACCCCGAGCAACTCGGCTGCCGGGCAACAGTCCCCCGCGCAGCCCCAGAATTCAACTGCAACCGAACCGAAGAAAGAAGATGCGAACGGGGTTTCCCCTGCTGCGACGGCGGTGCCTGCCAGCGGTGCGTCAACCAGTCCCGCATTGCCCGGCCTCTCAGGGAAATGGCACGGCGAATACACCAATCACGATGCCAACGTGGTGATAAAGGTGACTCTGCAGATTGCAGAGGACAACAGTCCAGACCGGCTGACGGGCACCTTGATGTTCGATTCCGAAGAAAATAACTCAGCCTCGTGCGCTCTAAGCGGTGTGTACAATTCGCAGAATAAATTTATGTTGCTGAATGTCGGCAGTTGTCAGGGAAATCCACCGGCCTATTTTTTCGAGGGCAAGATCGGTTTTTCTTCAGTCGAACTTACGGCCCGGCAAGTCTTTGGAGTGGATCCCGGGCATAACAGCGTGTTGAATATCAGCCGGCAGTGAAGCGGAGATGTTTTTCACGGAGCAAAGCGCAGATTAGCAGTGAGGGCTGGAGGCAACGATCGAAGAAATGGAGCCGACGAGCGGACTTGAACCGCTGACCTGCCGATTACGAATCGGCTGCTCTACCAACTGAGCTACGTCGGCTTCTGGCTTTGCACTCAGTGAGTTAGATGGAAGCGGGACGATTTTCATATCCCATCCCATATCCCATCAGGCTGTGTGCATCGGCACGTCAACAGGTAGGCCGCTCGTGCCGAGACCTTGATTGAGGATATCATTCGCCCGACACCGACGGGAAGGACTAGTGTCTACTTGCTTTTACGGGCAGGGTCTTCTTTAGCGTTCCCAATCCACCCAGTCGCGGTCGAGTTTCTGCTTACGCGGCATCCGATTCCCGCAGTTAGGTTGTTGAGGTTACTTCTTGAGTTCCTTTTCTGACTTGATGCTGTAGTCGATTACAACCGGGTCACTCTGCGACGATGAACCGAAGGCAACGGAGTCTGTAAAGATTCTGGCCCCGTAATCCGTGTGTGCGTGAACTCGGAAGCACGCGACGGACTTGTGGTTCGATTCGCCGGGAATGACTTCGACACATTCGAGAACGTATTTGACTCCGCCGTCCTTATTTTGCGTGTACCCTTCGACGGTGAATCTCGTCGCATTACACTTTGTGCAGTAGTCGGTCGCATCTGCCTGCGAAACGCTCGTGACGTGAAAGGTCACTTTCTGCTGGCTCATCGCCCGTGCAGTGAACGCGAGGAGAATGATTGACGCGAATGTGGCGTACCTCATATGGTCACCCGTATCAGAAAGTCAATCCCACCTTCTTAAATTCAGTTTCCCATGCATCGACGGCTTTCTCACAGATGTTTTCAAAATCACCCAGAGCGTTGCCGTCTTTGTCGATCACACTTGCACTGATGCGAAGGCTGGCACCGTCTTTGACTTGCATTGGCCCGCCAAAGACGGGAATCTGAAGCATCGGTTGTTTGCCTGCTCCTCCCTTGAGCACGATGCTAGTGTGTGGTGGATGCAAGAAGTGGGGGAAGAGTCCTGAGCGGGATTGCTTCAGTTCGCCGTGCTTGTCTAGATTCCACAAGTCATGGACAATCGCAACGTCCCTGTTCGAGTTAATCAAGGCATCTCCCGCGAATGGCTTGCCGTTCTTATCACACCACACCTTCAGATGGTCTTTGAGGCAGGCTATGTTCGCTAGTAGTTGAGAAACCCTGTTCGCGGCGGTCGCGGTATCTGTGCCGCTCTTGAAATCGAACCTGACGGCAAAGCTCGTCCCCTCACACCTAAACTCAGGTTTGACAGAGGCCAGTTTCTCTGTGACCTCCATCGCCTCCAGTGCTTTGTACATCTGTTCGACTTTTTGTTCGATGCCCATCGAAGCGTACCTCATTTCTTCGGTTGGGCCTTCATTGCCTCAGTGCATTTAGTCGCCATTTCCATCGCCTGATTGTTGAGGTCTGCCTGTGCTTCAAGCTCTCGCGCCATTAGGGCGTGAACTGATTCACTCACGGTATATAGGTGTTGCGACACGTCCGAGCAATTTTGGATGACGAACATGATTTGGTTAGCCGCGTTGGTGTCGATGTGATCGGCGGCAGCGTGACTGATATGATCGATTAACTTTTTCGCGATCTCAGCCGCTCCCGAACTGGAGCAGAGTGCTGCATTTCTTGAAGCGTCATCGAGCGTGGAAAGTAAGAGCAGACCTCCAACCCCGTGAAATCCATCAGGGTTTTGCCTGAGTGCGACGATGAGTTTGTGGGACATCTCCACGAGTTCTTGGTCTTTCTTCAAGCTCTCTGGGTCTCGCTGCGACGATTCAAGGGCGTGCTCCAGCGTGACTGAGTTCTTGTACTGCTCGAACGCTCGTTCAGCCTGTGACACAACGAGAGTGATTTCTTCAGTCGTCGGAAATTGAACTTCGACCTTTTGTTGGGCGTAACAAGGGACGCTAGTGAGAAGCAGGGCTATCGCCAGTAGCAGTCGCATATATGCTCCAGTCAGCGACCATTGTAGTCCGTGCGATGTAACTCAGGCAGGCGGATGGAACTCTTGCCCGAGCATCAACTGAAACGCCGTGGTCGCGAGGGTGGACATCAAGGGAAGACCGACGCGACTCAGGTCCTTGTGAGCTTGCTGGAGGGTTAGCCGAGGACGAGTTCGGCAAACTGGCCGACAGTCTTCTGTAGAGCAATCGCTTGTCCCATCGTTCGGATGAACTCTTCCGTCGTGGGTGCCATGTTGATGCCGTGACCCGGCGGTAGCGTTGGCGAGGCGAGGATTGTCGTCCCCGTGAAGGCGTATTGATAACCGCCCCCGTTCTTCCCAGACTTCCCCGACCATTGAGCGAGAGGAACCGCACCCGTGAGATTCATTCGCCGCATGTCAACGTGGCTCGGGTCATAGACGACTTTGTACCCCATGAGCATCGCCAGAGTCACTGTCGCTTTCAGGTCTTCGTACGCAGGTTCCCGCTCACGTTGGTATCGGAATCCTTCCCCGGCCCACTCGTGCATCACAGTGTCGGCCTTCTGCTCCATCTCATAGAACTTCCCCGTAGCAACCTCGCTCTGCACACCCGAGATGAGTTTGGTCAGGACAGAGCCACTCTCACCCTTGATTGGATGGATGAGCAGATGACGAACTTCGTGCGGAGAACCACTTCGAGCGTCCTTGACCATCGTGTGCAGCGTGGGGTAATCGTGCATCGCGTCCTTGATTATCCTAGGATACCGCTATCCCGTGATCCTGCAAGTCAATGAATCTGAAGGCAGACACCCGACTAGCATCGCAGACCAAAGTCGATGAAACTATAGGACCACATGGTTATTACGAATCGGCTGCTCTACCAACTGAGCTACGTCGGCTTCTGGCGTGACCATCCCAGTTTATCAAATCGCCGTCGCAGCCACCGTGGATCGTCCGAAACAATCCAATCCGCAGGAAAGAAAGTCGCTCTAGAACAACTCAAGTTATGCGGCGCGAGTGGTAACCAGGCTCTCATATTCGTGCTCGGATTCGCCGGGCAGCAGCACCCACATCGTGTAAACGCCCACCGCTGTTCCAATAGGAATATTAATGAACAGAACTAGAAAGGCTAAAACCAGTGTGAGCACGCGAGCCCATGGGTCACGATGCATCAGGCCCCAGCCCGCGGTGAATCCAAGCGCCGACCCGCCCAGAATAATGATCGCAACCACACTCAGCAACGGTCGGAGAAAGGTCGGCGCTCCCGCCGAGCCGCCTGGCGCGAGCAGGGTGTTGGCAATAATATATAAAACCACTCCGATGATCGAGTTGAAGGCGGAGATCGCAAACCAGAAAATTGCCAGCAAATGAAGATGTCTCTGCACGCGCCCCGGGCGCTGTTGCATCGTCATCACAGGTCCAACGATTTGTTTACCGCACCGGCTGCAAAATCCCTGGCCGGTTTGCATCGTGGCACCGCATCCATCGCAGAACATAAATTCCTCCCGCGCCGATTCATGAGTCGGCGAAACTCGCCTGACAGAACGATACCCAACAAGTAATACGCAAACCGCGCAGAAGAGTTCAGTAAAAGGTGTTTCTGTCCACTCGAACTTTGTGGTTCAGAATGCCGATTTAATCTGACCGCAAACGAAAAGGCCGCCCGGCAACAGGGCGACCTCTTCTTTTCAAGGGAGAATAGTTCCAACGGAGGCAAATTATCCCGTTAAAACTTTCTTGTAACAAAATCTTATGAGCCGAAAAAGGGGGGTGTCAAGCGTTTTTTGGTAAATAAATGTCTTTAGTTTCAATAACTTACGCAAACAATCAACATTCCGACGAATTGTTTCAATTTGAGACGAAAAGATGCCGAAAGTGGCCTAAGACAATACTTCTAAGGCACTTAGGACTGCTTTGGGGTGTCGGCGGAACCCCTTGGGCGCATCGCAGACCCGCGCGCGGCAGGTTCGCCCAAGCGTAGAGAAATGAACTCGGTTTGGTCGGAACGGCCGAAAACCCTGCCCGGAAAATAGCGGCGCAAGAGCACGCGGGCGCCGCCGAATGCGAGTCCCGCAGCCAGCGAGATCGCGCCCACGAGAATGCACAGCAAAATAATGTTGACCAGCAGATTGGCGATGTTGTTCTTCTTGTCGAAATATGTGTTCTCGTTCCACGTGACACTAGCCTCGTAATTCACCGCGCCCAAAAGCGTCTGTGCATCGCTCTGCGAAAGCGGACCGGCTGCGATCGCAACAATCGGCCCAGTGCGCTTATCGAAAAACGGTCCGATATTTTCGACGGAAGAAACCCCAGCCTCGGGCTTCGCGGCATGATGAGCGGCATCAATGCGCCTCAAATGCTCGGCAGCCAACGCTGGCGTAGGATACTCGATCAGCATCAGCGTGGTTGCTCCTCCAGGAGTGGAGTATTGTCCCAGCACGACTTCGGGGTTCGCGCCGAAATCAACCAAGTCCGCGGGAAGCGGAGACGCAATCGCGCCCAGAGCCAGCGGCCCCTCCGCATATTTTTCCGTGTTCGACTGATAGCCGTGGTGCGGCATGAAAGCCAGAATCGGAGGCAGGTTGCTTGCATTGCCGCTGGGCCGCGGCAGCAGGCCAGCCAACTCGCGCAGTCCCGCGGGCGACATCGGCGTCAACTGGCTGAACACAGCCTCCACCACGATGTGGCCGCGGTAGAACAGGACGCGCTGATTCAGCGATGCGCCCTGATCGCCGATTTCCTCCCGCGCCATCTCAGGCTGCAGGTAGAAGCTATAGGCACCGAAGGCGCCGCTCGCGTCGGTGAATCGCGCAGCTCGAATCTTCAGCGTGCGACCGTCGTCACTCTTATAGGTGGCTGCCTCGAAATCCGTGAAGCCGTATTCCTTCAATAGAGCTGCATTCGTAGGATCTGCAGCAGCCACGTCTTTACTGGCCAGAGCCGCGCCCTCAATCTGCCATCCGGCAAACTGCTTTGGCAGGATCGGAGGTGCCGAATAAACTGCGGCAGGATTGGCGGCGAAGCCGAGGCTGCCAGCAACGGTGATCAACAGAAGAAGACACTTCAATGAACGCATGGATGGACCGCCGGGCACAGAATCCCCTTGTCTAATTAGACCACAGAGGGGAGGAAAAAGTTCCGGGACGGCGAACTCAGACAGCAAAGCACGCGGAAACAGTTTTCGGCCAAAGGCACCTTGGAATAACTGAGGCACTACAGAACTCTCAACGCCAGTCTTGTGCCCCTTGGTGGATGTGCAGGATCGCAACGGCCTCGGAAGTCACTGAATACACGACAACATATGGAAGCGGCGCAAGCGGCAATTCTCTCGTGCCGCCACGGTGACCAGGTCTGCCGCGGTAGGGAGTGCTTTTGAGAGAACGGATACGCTCGTAAATCGTCCGCACAGTAGGTTCTGCGAAATGCGGATAGTGCCGCTGCAGATAGTTTTTGATATTTTCCAAATCGTCGGCGGCAGGTACGGTCCAACGAATGCGCATTCAGGCCTTGAACATCGCTTCAAGGCGGGCGTCCATTTCTTCTTCGCTGATAAACTCGCCCCGATCGGCTGCGGATATTCCTTTTTCTACAGCCTCGAGGAAGCGGGCTTCCTCGTTGAGATAGCGCGCAATAACCTTCGTCACCAACCGTTCGGGGGCGGTTCCGGCTTTACTGGCGATCTGCGCAAGCTGCGCTTGCTGTTCGGGGCTGAGATGTACTTCCATGCGCTTCAAGATAAGCTAAAACCAGAAAGGGAGCAAGAGTTGCGACGGTCACTGGCCAGACTTTACTGACCCGCACCCTTATCCATCTTGCTGGCCACCTTAACCCCGCTTAACCCGTTCGCGTACTTGGCGATGCCGCGGTAGAGCGACTCGGCGATGCGTTGGCGGTATTCGGCAGTTTCCAGGTGATGTTCGTCGGTAGGATTGCTCACAAAAGAAATCTCGGCAAGAATCGACGGCATATTCGCGCCGATCAGCACAATGAATGGAGCCTTCTTCACTCCCCGGTCGCGAATCGCCGGACTCTTCGCGGCCAGCCCGCTGTGCAGCGCTTCCTGCACATCGCCGGCAAACTCGCGCGATTCCTCGATCTTTTCCTTGAGTGCGATCTTCTTCACGAGGTCACGCAACTCATAAATCGATTTCGCCGAAACCGCATTCTCCCGCGCCGCTACATCCAGCGCCTCCGGCGAAGAAGTGAAGTTCAAATAATAAGTCTCAACTCCGCGGGCATCAGCATCGTGGCTTGAGTTCGCATGAACGGAGACAAACAAATCCGCGCGCGCCTGATTCGCAATCGCAGTTCGAGTCTCCAGCGGAATGAATGTGTCGGTCTTCCGCGTGTAAACTACTTCCGCTCCCAGCCGGGTTTCCAGCAGCTTGCCTAAACGCCGGCTCACATCGAGGACGAGATCCTTTTCTTCCAGGCCGTTCGGTCCAATAGTCCCCGTATCGTGCCCGCCGTGTCCGGGATCAATCACAATCTTGCCAATCTTCAATCCCAGCGCCCGAATCAGCGAGCGGTCCCCGCCAGCAGTAGGCCGCGCCTCATGAATGCCTAGCTGGGAGGAGCGGGCGAGATTCGCATCCGAGGCTGAAGCCTCAGAGTCGTCTTCAACCTCACTATCCGCCTGCGTTTTCGCAGCCACAGTTTTCCGCGCGGATGATCTTTTCTGCGCTACGCGTCCATTCCGTCTCGCCAACTCAGCGGAAGACAGACCGGTGCTGTCATCCGCCTCAACGATCTTTTTGACCACTGAAGTCGGCGTCTTCTTGATCCCAACGCCGGTCGCTGATGCAGACACAGCCTCGCCGCTCGCGCCGTCACCCGACGACTCGCCATCGGCGACCTCCGCTGTCGTGCTCTCACCCGCGTTCGGCTCGAATTGCTTTCCACGTGCACTCTTGCCCGGAGCATCCTTGCCATGAATATCGATGATCAGCCGATAGGGATCAGGCAGCAAAAACGCGTCGTAATCGGAAAGGTCGTCCACTTCCAGCACCACCTGTGTACCGCCCCGCGCCAACTGCGTGACGCGAACTTTCTTCAAAAAAGCATCATCCCCGTCGAAGGTCTTACCTACCAGCGTAGATGCCAGCTTGGTACCGCGCAGATCGAACAAGATACGCGACGGGTTGTCCACTCGCCGCGAAGCGAACTTCACATTGCTTTCCACATCAATCGCGACCCGCGTGTAATCGGGAGTAGACCAGTGCCGGATCCCGGTAACCCGCGGCAGCCCCGCAGAAACCGCCTCAGGATCGTCTTTCGCGGATGGCACGGCAGATGCCTGCGCATCAGAGCCGCGATCATTCACGGCAGCTTTCGCGTTCTTACTGCCGCCATTCTTTCCCTGCTGTTTCTTTTCCGCTGTCCGCCGCGCTTCCGCCGCTTTCTCGGCTTTCGCTTCACGGTTCATCTGCGAGACGTTAATGTCGGCGATGGCTTGACGCGCATCTTCAACCAGTCGATTGTTCGGATAGCGTCGCAGAAATTCCTGGAAGGTAGAGCGCGCTGCGTCAAAGTTCTTGAGATCGTCCTTGTAAATCTCGCCGATGGTGAACAGGCCATCAAATCGGTACTTGCTGCCGGGATACTCGCGGCGCAAAAATTTGTACTGGCCGATCGCCTCGTTCAGGATTCTGTCGTCGTTGAAACGCCGTCCCATTTCCACCAGCGTTTCGGCGACCGCAACCACGCTAGGGTCGGCTTTCGCGGAAGCGGGCGCTCCCATATAAACAGACCGGTAGGCATTCAACACGCGCTGATAGTCGGCACGGGTCCGAGCCGCCAGAGGACGTCCGTTCAGCGCCTCACGCATTCGCTCCGCAGTAGCAAAATCCTGGCGCGCCCAGGCATCGGAATGGTGCGCCCGCGCCGCCAGAGCAGCCGGAATGAACGCGGCAAACACGGCGATCACCAGCAACGCCCTCCACAGACCACGCTGGCGCAATAAGTTCTTCAAGATGACCTACCCGATTTGAATCTCGTAGCGCCGCCGTTCCGGCGGTTGTTGGGCGGGCGTCCTCGCCCGCCGCTCCGAGGGCAACCGTAAAGCCCGAACCTCTAAAGAGCTTAAATTAAAACCCGCGCCCTGAAATCTAATCCGTGTTGCTGATGTAGAGCACTCCCCGCGCATCTCGTTGAACCGTCACAGGTTCGTGCGAAGCTCCCGACTCAAAAACGGACCCTCCGTAATACAAACTCGTGATCCGCCGGACGTAGTTTTGCGTCTCGGCATAGCGCGGCACGCCCGCGCTGCGCGCTACCGCTCCCGCTCCCGCGTTATAAGCAGCCAGGGTCAGCCTGACGTCGCCGCCATAGCTTTCCAGAAGCTGCTTCAAATGTCGAACCCCGGCGTCCACATTTTGTTCCGGGTCAAACGGGTTTTTCACCTTCAACTGCCGGGCCGTAGCGGGCATCAGTTGCATCAGCCCCATTGCACCCTTCCGCGAAACCGCATTCGGATTGAAGTTCGACTCTACCTTCACCACCGCCCGAACTAAGTTCGGGTCGACATTATGCCGCGCCGCGGCCTGCTCAATCGCGCCGTCGATGTCCGCAGTGGTGGCCAGCGGCCCGCGGAAATTGGCGTTCACAATCTTGACGCTAGCCGATTGCTGGGATTCGTGACCCATGTATTGGTCAACCTCGGCCGCCGCCGACTGCGCAGCTCGCATCACGGCCCCGTTCGGTCGAGGCACCGGCTTCCACCGGTTCTCCTTGGAACTCCAATACCTAAGCGCGCGCCGCGGCGCTTCCGATGTTTCCGCGCGATGCGACGGAGATGCCACCGCGTCATTCACGTAGATTTTCCGTCCATGCTCATCGCTGGTTGTAATCTTTGTGGTAGGGGTCTTGTCACCAGATCCGTCGCCACCGCCACCGTCATTGGCGCGCAGCTGTGGCGTGAGAGAGAAAGAGGTCGCGGCTAAAGTGCTGGCCATCAGTGCGATTTGCAGGCGCTTTCGCATTATCGGGCATTTCCTCGCGGCGAAGACAAAGTGAAAAAACGCTTAGACAGACTTCACCCTCGCATCTCGCTACCCGGAACCTGACGGAGAATTCCTACCCAGAGTAAAACGATTATAGGCCCACGAATTCGCAGCAGCAATCTATCTGAAGGGTGTAGAACCACTAGAGTAATCTCGGTAAACGCATGAAAACAATGGGACTGGGGAGGATGTCATACCGAAGCGACCGGCAGCGTGAAAGCCTCAAGTTTAAGATACATCAGAAAATGGAAGCAGGGAACCACTTCCCAATTTCACATCCTTCGCCTCCGACGTGAGTAGGCTCCGCACCATTGCTTGACTCTTGCCGCGGACCGCTCCACCTTCCAGATGTTGGCTTCCACTTGCCGCGCGCCGTAGTAAAGTGTGCGGCCATCGGGTGATGCCGTGATCTCGCGCCCTGCCTCGGGCGGGAAGGGCAGCTTCACTTCGATCTCACGGCGCTTGAGCGACTCGACATCCTGAATCACCAGCTTGTCGCTATTGGTGAAGTAGACGACGCGAGTGCTGACGGGCAACCAGGCCAACTCATAGCCGCCCGCATCGTCGCTGAGTTGCCGCACTTTATCCGTCGCCACGTCATAGAGCGCGTTGCCCCGTGTCTCGCCGGAGGGTTGCAGAATCATGCCGGACAACCAGCGGCCACCCCGCGACCAATAGGTAAGGCCCAGCGAGCCGCCTCCAACCGACAGGTCTCTTAGCTCGATACTGGTCTTCGGCGTAATGGGCCAGGGAGGCGACCCGATCTTTGTGCCTTTTTCGCCCATAGCCAGCAGCCTGCGGCCATCCGGCGCGAGCATCGCGATGTTCACCTCATCATTGGGGAGATCGGTGAGCCTGATACGGTTGCTGCCGTCGAGTCGGATGAACCAGCCGTCATATGCGCCGCTCTTGTTGGAGATGAAAGTCACCGCCGTGCTGTCCGGAGTGAACCGCGGGAACCAGTCGCGCGCCATATCGTCGGTAAGGCGCGTCAGCCCGGTGCCATCGGGCCGCATGATGAAGATGTCTTGCTGGCGTTCAAACAGGTTGTTAAGTGCGATCCACTGGCCGTCAGGCGAAACGTCCATCGGAATTAAGTTGCCAGTACGGTGCTGTAGCAACCGAACTTCCCCGGCGCGCTCGGTCTTGGGATCAAAAGCGATGGCCGCCGGATTTGTGGACTCGATCATCGAACGGAATATCAGCGATGAGCCGTCGGCGGACAAGTGCGGCAGATCCATGGATCCGTCCGCCCCTGCGGCAATTACTTCGGGCGCGCCCTGGGGACGACCGGAGGCTTCGTCAATCGCAATCCGCCAGATGCCCATCGAGCCGCCACGGTCGCTGGCGAAGTAGAGAAAGTGCCCGTCAGGCGACCACACCGGCGCCCAGTCGACGGCCACATCCGAAGTCACCATGACGCGCGGCCCGCCACTGGCGGGAATCGTGGCCAGATCGCGCTGTCCCTGCACATTTTGCCAAAAGGCGATGCGCCGTCCCGAAGGCGACCACGCCGGCTGGTACGCGCTGACCTCATCCTGGATTTTGGTTGGACCGCTGCCGTTCAGGTCAACCGTCCATAACGTACTGTTGGAATAGGTAGCGTAAGGACTGATCACTTCCTCCGTACAGAACACAATATGCTGACCGTCAGGCGACCATGCCGGATTGGATCCGAAATCCGTAAGCCGCCGCGCCGATGGTAAGCGCCATGCGTGGGCGCAATTATAGCTTGCGCAATACGACGGAAACATTCAGCACAATGTTCCGGGAGGAACATGTTAGCGCCTCACGCCTTCTCGAGCGCCAGACTCAACCCGTCCAGCGACAATGATCGCAGCAGGTTGCGCCGCATCCCGCGTTCCACCTCAGCCAGCCGGTCCGAAGCGGCGGCGATCCACTCGAAATCGGCAGACTCCGCCATCTTCACCAACTGGCTCTGAATGTCAGTGTTGTGAACCATCTCACTCGCGCCCGATCCCAGAAACATCAGGTCGCGCAGCAGCGAATACAGCGTGCGGAGAAGCTGTTCCGTCTTCTCTCGTCCCTCGGCCCCGGCGCGATAGCTCTCAGTGATCTTAAACAGCGCAGTGTGCTCGCCCCCCAGCAAAGCCGAGTTGAGAATAGCCAGAGCATCTGCGCGCGCCGCTACATAGCTCTCCAAATCGAAGCTTCGAGCCCGGCCCAGCGCACCCTCGCTCAACCGCGCCACCAGCGCCCGCTGCGGCGCCTTCCACTCCGGACGCTGCTCCACCAAATATCGCTCCACATCCTCCACCGGCACAGACCCGAGCGGAAACACCATCGACCGCGATCGAATCGTAGGCAGCAATTCGCCCGGATTCTCCGACAGCAAAAAAATAGTAGCGAACTCCGGAGGCTCTTCCAGAACCTTCAACAAAGAATTCGCCGCCTCTTTCATGAACGCAGAATCAGTAAAAATATAAACCCGCTCGCGCGCCTCCGATGGCCGGTAGTAAATCGTCTCAATCACCCGCCGCACTTGATCCACCTTGATCATCATCTGCGGAGGATCCGGAGGAATCACCAGCACATCCGGATGCGTCTGCACAAACAGCCGCGTATCCTTCTTATCGGCCTCGCGCAGTCCTTCGCGAGTCTCAACCGCCTCCGCAAAACGAGCATCCAGATCGGCAGCCAGCGCAATGCGCCGGCAATTCGCGCACTGCCCGCAAGAATCGGGCAGCCCGTCCGTCTCAGTAGGCGCGAGGCAATTCAAAGCCTGCGCCAGCATAAGCGCCAGCGTATATTTGCCCGCCCCGCGCGCCCCCGCAAGAATTACCGCGTGGGGAAACCGTCCGCGCGCCAGCATATCGCGCAAGCGATGAACCGTCTCCGCATTTCCGCGAAAATCAGAAAATCCCATAGGGCAAACATCCGAGCGCTAACGGATAACGTGAACCGCAATTTTAAGCTTCAAATTCTTCCATGCCCGATCTGCCGTATAGACCGGCGCTTTGAGAGCGATAGCTAAAGCGAGGCAGGCGCGATCTCCCAACGATAGCCCAAGCGAGCGAGTTTGCGGCTGCAGCCAGCCCACCGTTTTTGCCTGTTCTTTGTCGAAATCGAAAATTTCAGGGATGGGAGCCAGCACCGCTTCCCACGCATCTTCAGGGCCAATCCCCCGCGCCACCAGCTTGCCGTATACCTCAGCGACATTCACTGCGCTCATGGTCGCGCTTTCCAGCAAGCCAAATTGCCGCGCGAAAACTTCCGCACCTGGCTCTTGATTGAGAATCGCGAGCAGCGCGGAGGAATCGAGTACGACTCTATTCACGCTTGGCTGCCTCGCGGCGTTCGGCGATTAACTCGTCCACTAAAGATGTCTTCGGGCCTACGTGCGCCCGAACCAGTTGCTGGGCTTTGGCGAGACGCTGCCGCAAAGTTGTGATTCGCAGTTCATTACTTTCGATACGCAGAACAACGGTATCGCCTGATCGGATACCGAGCGCGCGGCGGAACGAAGTGGGAATAACAATCCGTCCGTTTTCGTTAACTCGAGTATGACTCTCATTCGGATCCATGACATCTTTAATAATATGTCACTTTATCATTTATGTCAAAAAAATAATCTGTGACATAATCGAAAAATCAGGCGCTTTTGCTACCCAACTTCATCCTACCTCCCAAGACCTCCACAATCCTCCGATGCGTCTGCCCTGGACTCCCGCTAGCATCAACCGCCACCACGCGCTGCGGTTCCCGCGCGGCAATCGCCTGATACCCCTCGCGCACCCGCGTGAAAAATGCGCGGTTCTGCTGTTCAAACCGGTTTTCGTCAGGATGTTTCCCCGCACTCTTGTTTGAACTAAGATTCGCCCCGCGCATCGCGGCCCGATTCCTTCTCCGCGCCCGCCTCAAACTCATCGCCAGGTCCGACTCCAGCAGGATCGTCAAATCCGGCTGCAACCCTCCACACAACAAACCATGCAACTCCATCACCACCGCGCTGCCCAGCTTGCGCCCGCTGCCCTGGTAAGCCTCAGTCGAATCGGTGAAGCGATCGCAAAGCACAATCTGCCCACGCTCCAGCGCCGGCAGTATCACCTCGGCAATATGTTGCGCACGCGACGCGAACATCAACGCCATTTCCGCCAGCGGCGCCAGACCCTCCGTCGACGAATCCAGCAACACCCGCCGAATCTTCTCCCCCGTAGCCGTCCCTCCGGGCTCCCGCGTCTCCACCACCTTGTATCCAGCTGCGCGCAGCACGGCTGCCAGCTTCCGCATCTGCGTGCTCTTGCCGGTCCCGTCCAACCCTTCAAACGTAATAAATTTTCCGCGCCGCCCCATCTTCGGGATGATACCAGCCCGTCACAGTGCAGAACCGAAAGCATTCGTCCATCCGTTGGAGAAGATCACAGGCGTGACTTGGGGATCGCATCGCCGGCACCGACGCCATGTCGCCGACGAAGATAGTGACTCTCGATCGCGAGTTCATCGACCCTCCCGAGTGCCGCTTTTCTTGGGTCGACATAAGACCACAATCGATCTTGGAGCCAATAGGTATTTCGTCTTCTGTAAGGGGATTCCGTCGTCCGAGAAATCATCTGGACTGGCCAAAGCGGTGTCCACGATTCTCTTCCACTCCTGCGCTGTTCCTTCTTGCACATTGAATTCCAGCTCTTCCCAGTACGCATTGATCATCACGTAGATGTCATCGTCATCTTGAGAAGCGCCGTGCAGGCAGAATGCCAGGCTGTGCGAGTCGTGGGATAAATCGACCGTGGGGCCGACGCCGTACCAGGTAACATCCTCCCGCCAGAACCTGCTTCGGCCCAGCGAGGCATGATTTTTCCGGAACGCAATCATCTTCTTGAAGAACTGGAAAATATCCTTATTGGACCGGAGTTGACTCCAATCCAGCCATCCAATTTCGTTGTCCTGGTTGTAGGGATTGTTATTGCCAAATTGTGTGTTCAAGAACTCGTCCCCGGCCCGAAACATCGGCGTCCCGTTCGATAAGAAGAGCAGACAGCAGAAATTCTTTACCTGCTGCCGGCGCAACGCACGGACTGCCGGGGAGACAGCTTCATCCCCTTCCTGCCCACAATTCCAACTGAAGTTCGCGTCGGTACCGTCCTGATTATTATTTCCGTTTTTCTCGTTGTGCTTGTAGTTATAAGAGACAAGATCGTAAAGCGTGAAGCCATCATGCGACGTCACATAATTCACGCTCTGATATGCGTGATAAGCGTCCGCGCGGGTGTCTGGAAATAAATCATCGCTGCCATAGATACGCCGCATCAAGTCGGGAACCATCCCGTTGTCGCCCTTCACAAAACGGCGAACGTCATCGCGAAACCGACCGTTCCACTGCAGCCAGGTCAGGCCGGGGAAGCCTCGCCCGAGTTGATAAGCGGCTGTGTCCCACGGTTCCGCGATCAAACGCACGCGCCCTAATTCCGGATCCGCGGCAATTTCGCTGAAGATGGGCGCTTCGCCCCAGTTGAGCGATCCATCTGCATTGCGGCTGAATACCGACGCGAGATCAAAGCGGAACCCGTCGATATGCATCCCCCGCTTCCAATAGCGCAGACTATCAATCACCATCTTGCGCACGTGCGCCTGGCCGAAATTCAAGGTATTGCCCGTGCCGGAATAATTGGCGTAGGGGTTTGCCGGATCGGAGGAAAGCATGTAATAGCCGGCGCTATCGAGCCCCTTGAAGCTGTAGATCGGCCCTTTGGAGTCGCCCTCGCAAGTGTGGTTGTACACGACGTCCAGCACCACGCCGATATCGGCCTGGTGAAAAGCCTTCACCATATTCTTGAATTCGATACGCAGCTCATCATCTCGCTGCGTGCTCGCGTACTGAGCATGGGGCGCGAAAAAATTCAAAGGCATATAGCCCCAGTAGTCGCCTTCTTGCGGATCACGCTGAAAAACCGGCATCAGCTCCACAACCGTCACGCCGAGTTCCTTTAAATAGGGGATCTTTTCCACGAGACCGGCGTACGTTCCGGCACGCGATGGGCCGACTCCTGAGTTTGAGTTCTTCGTGAAACCTTTCACATGAAGTTCGTAGATGACCGCATCCGATTCATGATACGGAGACCGATCGCCCGACCATTCAAATGTGGATCGGTGATCAAAGAGCACTCCCAAAGGCGCGCTGCCTGCATTGGATCCTTCTCGCATGGCCAGGTTCCGATCAAAACCGGGTGGGAAGAAAATGCCCTTCGCGTACGGATCGAGCAGAACCTTCTGCGGGTCGAAGCTATGGAGTTGAGGAATGCTCTCTCCCGATACGGAATACGCGTAATAGCGAGCCTCACTGATCTTTGCGACTGGGACGCGGCAGTGCCAAATCTGCCCCGACTTGTTGTGCAAGAAATCCAATTGAACCCTCAGAAGGGGATTCACCAGATCGGCTGGAGAATGGAGCAACAGAGTGACGCTCTCTGCATGCTCCGAGTGGACGGCAAAGTTGAACGCTTCTTCCTTTTCGATCCAACTGACGCCAAGTGGCAATGGGTTGCCCTCAGCCTGATCCCACGTCGGTCGTTTTACGAGTGGGGACGGCGGGGTGTTGGCAGCCTTGGCCGGGCCATCCAAGTTGGCGGGCCGATCAACGCTCGAGCTGTTCATTGCCCCTCTCTTTCATCCACTCCAACCGCTCACTTCGCTTTCAATGCGGTAGCACGACAGCTCCGCCAAGCTGCGGCAACGAACCGAGCAATTTGCTCGCGCCGTTCCACAAGATCTGAACTCCAATGCACACCAGCAGGAACGCCGACAGTT
>Ga0302140_10002477_pt1 | contig 23984 bp, 21 predicted proteins | sample I_Bog_E1_1_FD_202095 | JGI IMG/M metagenome (GOLD analysis project Ga0302140, IMG submission 202095) | Peat permafrost microbial communities from Stordalen Mire near Abisko, Sweden - I_Bog_E1_1 | ecosystem: Environmental > Terrestrial > Soil > Wetlands > Peat | place: Sweden: Abisko, Stordalen... | reverse complement strand
GCCTCGGCCGCGCTGGCGGCCACCTTCGTTGTAACCCGCGTCCGATTTGGCAAGCCTGACGCCAGCCTCTGCGCCAACGCATGGCTCACGGGGCTGGTCGCCTCCAGCGCCTGTGCCGCCCTGGTGACGCCTGGCGTGGCGCTCGCAGTCGGCGTCATTGCCGGGGTTGCGACCCCGCTGCTGGTGGAACTGCTGGAACTCGCCGTCTCCATAGACGATCCCTCCGGCGCAATCACTGTCCACGCCGCCGGAGGCCTGCTCGGCCTTCTTGCCGCTGGAATCTTCGCGCCACAGCCGGGCCAGCTGGTTGCCCAGCTTGTGGGCATTACCACGCTGCTGGGCCTCGTGCTTCCGCTTGTCTATCTGCTTTTCTGGATACTCAACCGTGTACACCCCTTCCGCGCGGACCCCGATGGCGAGCGCATTGGCATGGACTTGCACGAGCTGGGCGGCGGCGCTTATCCGGAATTTGTCATCCACCGCGACGAATCCTACCGCTAAGCAGGCGGGCGGCCGCGTAGGAGAATGTTTCTTCAATTTGCCACAAATGCGTGATTTCCCTTTCGCCTCAAAGCGTGTACTCTGGCGCTAGGATTTAAGAGCACATGGAATTCCTGAGCTTTCTCATCTACCCGCTGGGGTTGGTGCTTGAGGTGGTGGCCATTATCCACTTCATCAAGCACAGGCCGCAGATGTATTGGATCTACGTCATTGTGTTTCTCGGTCCGCTGGGCGCAACCATCTATCTGGTAATGGAAGCTCTGCCCGACATTGCCATGTTCAGCCAGAGTTTCAGCGGCATTCCGCGTCGCAAGCGCATTGCTGCCCTCGAAGCCATGGTTCGCGACAACCCATCGGCAGCGAACTACGAAGAGCTCGGCGATCTCTATATGGATGGCGGCGGTCTGGAACTGGCGCGAGATGCATTTACCAAAGCCATCGCCGCCCGCTCCGATACGCAGGATACGTTTTACCGGCGCGGCCTGTGCGCCCTGCAATTAGGCGACGCCGCGGCGGCCATACCCGACCTGGAGCGAGTGGTCCGCGAGGATCCCGATCACGATTTCCATCGCGCCTGCGGTTTGCTGGCCCAAGCCTGTGCGCTGGCCGGAGATAAGGATAAGGCCGAGGCGCTCTTTCGCAAGGCCATCAACTCCTCCACGTTGTCTGAGACCTACCTGAATTACGCGGAATTGCTGGCTTCCCAGGGACGCACCGCCGAAGCCCGCCAATGGGCGCAGAAGGTGCTCGACAAGGAAGCGACCATGCCCAGCTACCTGCGCCGCCGGGAACGCGTCTGGTTCCAGCGCGCAAACGAGATGCTCAAGCGCCTGCCCGCGTGAGGTTTGTGCCGTTCTCCCGACGCAAGATTTTTCCGCAAATTGTAAAGACCGTTCCCGTGATGCGCCGTCTCATTGCTGATGCATTCGTGCTGGAGCAGGGCCGCGAGCTGCCCAAGCGATCGTTGGTCATTGGAATCCTCGCGATAGCACAAAAGTTCGATCAATAGACCCTTGCGAATTCGGGCGTTTGGGTAGATGATTTGGACGCTTCCCAAAGAGGCCTTTAACGGTTCTGAAAGTAAAGGAGAAGCCCTATGCGCAATCATTCCATCGCAGTCATTCTTCTGGGAATCTGCCCCCTGCTCGTGGCTCAGCAGCCCCAGCCCGCTCCTGAAACGCCTCAAGCGGCACAGCAGGCAGCGCCATCGTCGCCGCCTCCACCCAATACGTTACTGGATGGCACACCCGTGAAACTGCGGCTTAGTCAGACCATCTCCTCCGCAGACACCAAGGTAGGACAAGAAGTCCCCTTTGAAGTCGTTGAGGACATCAGCGTAAATCAAGTGGTTGTCCTGCCTAAAGGGGCAACCGCGATCGCAACGGTCACGGAAACCGAACACAAGAAGAGCATGGGGCGCGCCGGTAAGCTGAATATCTCGATAAGTTACGCGCGGCTCAAGGACAATGAGAAAGTCCAGTTGCGTGCTACGCAAGACAACAAAGGCGGAGGTCATGTCGGTGCAATGACTGGAGCCATTGTGGCTACATCCATCGTCTTTTTTCCTGCCGCGCCGCTGTTCCTTTTCATCCATGGCAAGGACATCAGCATTCCTCAGGGTACCGAAATCACTGCATTCGTAGAAGGCGACATGCACCTGAACATGGCCAACTTCGCTGACGCGCCGGCTGCTCCCGCGCAGGCCCAGGCCCCTGCTGCTCCGGCCGCCTCCGCTCAAGCCTCGCTGGTAATCGACTCTACCCCAGCAGGAGCCGATGTTGAAATCGACAGCGCGTTTGTCGGCAATACACCTTCAACGGTCACGGTCGCGCCCGGCATCCATCAGATCACCATCAAGAAAAAGGGCTTCACCGACTGGACGAAGACCCTCAATGTCACTGGCGGCACGGTTCATTTGAACGCCGAACTGGAGCAGGCGCCAGCGCAGTAAATGCAGGCCTTCCGCGGGACCCGGTGCTTTAGCGAGTTGACGCACTGCATGCAGCCTGTTTTGCGCTGAATAATTGCCTCTTGCGAAGGGCAGGGTCCAGGATCGATGATTACGTAGCCATTCGTTGACAATTTAACGGCATTGAATCGGAAGGAGAGAACTCGTGCGCAAAAACATTCTCGCAGTTTTTTTCTTAGTGTTTTGTCCCCTGCTGATAGCTCAGCAAGCATTGAACAACGACTCCGTCATCAAGCTGACCAAGGCCGGCCTGTCGGACGATCTGATCGTTTCCACCGTCAACTCGCAGGCAGGAGCCTACGACACCTCCACGGATGGGCTGATTGCCCTCAAGACGGCGGGGGTCAGCGACAAAGTCGTCGCGGCCGTTGTCGCAAAAGCCGCAGCTCCCGCGCCTTCAGCCGTAGCTCCCGTTCCTCCTCCAGCCCCGGCTGCGGACGATCCGGACGACCCGGCATCGCCGCATGACCCTGGTGTCTACCTCATGACCACCACTCCAGATGGGAAGCGGAAGATGGTGTACATGGATCGAGCCAACGTAGCCGGTGCAAAAACATCCAATATGATGGGCGCGGCCTTCTCCTACGGAATCGCCAAAGCCAAGGTGAAGATCGATATTCCGGGAGCACGCGCCAATACGCGCACAACCGACACGAACCCTGTCTTTTATATGTACTTTCCTCCGGCGCTCAGTTTGGGTGGACTCGGCGGCACCGATGTCATCACAAGTCCTTCGCAATTCTCCTTGCTCACTTTGGAGGATAAGAAGGATCACCGCGAAACACTCGTTGGAAAGATCGGCATGAACGGCGCGAACACGGGTGTTGACGAAAAGAAGACCTTAGCGTTCACAACGCAAAGAATGCGGCCCCAGGCGTACAAAGTTACCCTTTCAGAAAGCCTGAAGGGCGGTGAATATACATTCTTCGCCATGACGCACGTTTCTGGCACCCAGAATGGCGACACCTACATCGTTTACGATTTCGGCGTCGATGGCAGGTAGATCGATGACCGGGATTTGAAGAGTGCGCGCCCGTCTTGGCAAGTTGGACGGGCGCGTCCGTGTCATGAGGCATTCGATAAAGCCACAGGGCCGACAGCCCGGAGTGATAGGGTATTTCTGACGGCCCCTGATGCGCAGACGCACTCGTAAAATGCTCTGGATCGTGGCCGCGGTCCTGCTGTTGCTGGCCGTGGCAGTCTTTCTGCGCTCCAAGGCTCCGCCTGAGGCCGCGCGGCTGCTGCCCGAGTCCGATGGGATCGTTTATGTCAATCTCAAGCCCTTCCGCGCCTTCCTGCACAAGGATCTGAAGCCGCCCCAGCGCGTGCCTGAATACCAGCAGTTTGTGGACGCGACGGGCATCGATTGGGAGCAGGATCTCGATCAGATTGCCATCGCCCTGCACACCATGGACGACCCCAACGGCCCCAACGGGCCCGTTGCCTATTCCATGGTGTTGGTGGGCAAGCTGACCGGCCAGCGCCTGAACGCATGGCTTGAGGCGCACGCCACATCCAGCGAATCCTACGCGGGGCATACTGTCTACTCCATCCCATCCGAGGGCCGAACAGTACGCGTTGCCCAAATCGGCTATGACATGATCGCCGTCTCGAACACGCCCACCCCTGAGCAGATTCACTCCATGCTCGATCGCCATCGCGCCGCCGCCCTGCCCTTTGCCGGCTCCACGCTGCTGGCCCAGCACTTCCACGATGTGCCGCTGCTCTCGTTTGCCTGGGGTGTCGGCAAAATCGGCTCGCCGTTCAATGAGAGTGGCGCCATCCACATCTTCGGCCTTGACTTGCCGCTGGAGGCCGACTCGACCTTCGTGGCCAGCGCCACGCCGGCCCTGTCGCTGGGGGGTGCGCTCAATGTGAAGGTGGAAGAGATTGCGCCCAACGAAGAGGTGGCCGCGCGCCAGACTGCCTCCTTGAATACGCTTGTGGCCCTGGCCCGCGGATTCACTGCGCCGCTAGCCGGCAATCCCGCCAACAACGGCCTGAGGCAGCTGCTGAAAACCGCCGAGGTTACACAGCGCCACGAGCGCGTTGAGATTACCGCCGTGCTGTCGCCGGCCCTGCTGACCAGCCTTTCACAAAGCGAAAATTCCCCGTCCGAGTCCGCATCTCCCTCATCCAGATAATCGTTTCTGGAGTTTTGTGAGCAGAGAGAAGATCGTCGGCCGGCGACTGTTCGACGGCTATATCGGTTCGAGACTCCCGGAGCCCAAAATCGGCAAGCTGAAATTGGATTCACTTTGGCACGGATGGGCTATGTGGCGTTGCGGATCATCGCTGGGTGGCGCTGGACGCGAACGCCGCACCCGATTCGGTGAGCCTGGGCCGCCGAAGCCGATTACCATAGATATGACCATGACGGACGACGCGCGAGGCCGGCAACGAAAACATGGGCGGCTGTGGCTCGCCCTGGCGCTGCTGGCGCTCCTGCTGGCGGTGCTGATCGTTCCCCCGTGGATCGGCCTGAGCCAGTACAAGAGCCGCATCACGCAACTGCTAGCGGCCTCTTTGGGCAGGCCTGTGCGCTTGTCTTCCGTGGAGTTGCGCCTGCTGCCCAGGCCAGCCTTTGTGCTGACCGACCTGACCGTTGAAGAAGACCCGGCCTATGGCGCAGAGCCGGTGTTGCATGCCAACACGGTGACCGCGTCATTCCGGCTGCTCTCCTTGTGGCGGGGGCGGCTGGAGATCGGTACGATCAGCGTGGATGAAGCCAGCCTGAACCTGGTTCGAACAGACGCTGGCCGCTGGAACATGGATTCGCTCTTCCGCACCGCGGCCGCGCACGCCGGGGCGGCGCCTAGCGCAGGGTCTGTTGGCGGAGAGTTTGCAAGTGGCAGCGGAAAGCCGCCTCTGCCCTACCTGGAAGCCACCAACTCCCGCATCAATATCAAAATTGGCTCGGAGAAGCTGCCATTTTCACTGGTCTCTACCGACCTCTCCTTCTGGCAGGAGGAGCCAGGGAGCTGGCGCATCCGGCTGCGCGGCCAACCTGCCCGCACCGACGTGAGCCTTGACCTTGCCGATACCGGGGTGGTGCGCCTGGAAGCCAGCGTGCATCGGGCGGCAGAATTGCGGGAGATGCCAGTGCATCTTGATCTGGAATGGCGAGAGGCGCAACTTGGCCAGCTCACCAGGCTTGTGATTGGCTCCGATCCAGGCTGGCGAGGCGACCTGACTGGCCAACTGCACCTGGACGGTACCGCCGATGCGGCTCAGATCACGACCAGGCTACGTGCGACGGGCGTTCACCGGGCCGAGTTTGCCCCAGCCGCGCCGATGGACTTTGACGCCAATTGCGGATTGGTTTACCACTTCTCAGAGAGAGCGGTGGAAAAGCTGATTTGCGATTCTCCTCTGGGCGATGGCCGTATCCGGCTTACGGGGGATTTGCCGGGCCAGGGCGGCCTTCCGCAGCTATCCGTCGAGCTTGACCGGATTCCGGTGGCGTTCGGCCTCGATGCCCTGCGCACCGTTCGCAGTGGCCTTGGCCCTGGCCTGGAGGCCAAGGGAACCATCAGCGGAAAGATCGCCTATGCGGAGGTTGCGCCTGCGAGCGGCGTTCCGGAAAAGCCGACCGCCTCCACCAGGCAGAGCGCGTCCCGGGCCGGCAGGGATAAGCCGGTCAATGCGCTTGCTGTTGAGGCAAGCCCGCTCACCGGCAGCTTGACTTTGGAAGGGTTGCAACTGAGCGGGGATGGGTTGAACGTACCCATCCAGGCGCCGAGGATGGTGTTCGCTCCCGTGGCATACGACAAGAACCCACAACCGGACCCGCACCATCGCAATTCGCCGGCACCTCCCCAGGGCGCGGCGCTTTCTGCAACGGTAGCAATTCCAGCCGGCGCAGCCACTCCGCTCTCTGTCACCTTGCGGCTGGCGCTCACTGGATATCAGGTTACAGTGCGGGGGCAGGCCAGTCTTGCCGGAGCCAAGGAACTGGCTCACGTGACGGGTTTGCCTGAGGCCTCCGTCCTGGATTCTCTGGCGGGAGACCCCGTCTCGGTGGACCTGAGCGCCGCAGGCCCCTGGCAGCCAGCTCAGCGGGTTCCGTTCAGCAGCGATTTACCTGCTGGCGCCGTTGCCCCTGCCGCCGCAAATATCAAGATTCGCCCGGCTTTGCCTCCGTCTGGCACAGATGCAGTCGCAAGCCCTGAGACAGACACTCTGAGCGGAACCGTGACCCTGCGGAACGCCAACTGGAAGGCCGCTTTCCTGGCCAATTACGTTGAGATTACCCAGGCAACGCTCCATCTTGGCAACGGCGTCATCCGCTGGGATCCGGTGGCTTTCGCCTACGGCCCGGTAAGGGGAACAGCGAGCCTGAGTCTTCCCGTAGACTGTGGCGCACCGCCGCCCTGCCTGCCCCAGTTTCAGGTGCAGTTTGGCGCCCTAGACGCTGGCACCCTTCAGTCGGCGATTCTAGGCGCGCACGAACAGGGAACGCTGCTCTCTGCCCTGATCGCCCGCCTGCGCCCATCGAACTCATCCTCAGCCCCCGCTTGGCCTGACCTTGAGGGCACGGTCAAGGCCGATTCCCTGATTCTGGGGCCGCTCACGCTGCGGGATGCTACGGCGACGCTGCGGGTTTTGCCAACAGGGGCCGAAATCACAGGCCTCGATGCCTCTCTGCTCGGGGGCCGCGTGCATGGGTCGGGTACGTTGCGCACCGCTGCCACAGATCAAGGCAAGCCCAGCTATACGTTAGAAGGCCAGTTTGAGAAACTCAGCCCAGCGTCTGTGGGACAGTTGCTCCGGCTTCACTTCACGGGCGGCAACTTCGACGCCGACGGCAAGATCGACCTCTCCGGCTTTACCAGCAAGGACCTGGCGGACTCCGCGAAGGGAACATTGCGCTTCGAGTGGCGGAATGGGTCAGCAGGCGCACCGCCTGCGCTAGCTCATTTCGATCGCTGGTCTGGCGATGCCGAGATCGCCGACGGCGCGGTTACGCTGAAGCAGAGCGAGGCGCAGCACGGTGTCCGCAAGGAACCGGTAGTCGCTACGCTCACCTTCGGCGACCCGCCCAAGGCCGTGTTTGCCGCGCCAGCGCCCAAAGAGACGGCAGCTAAAAAGCCGTCTGCGAAAAGGCGCTAATCTGCCTCCCTTTACAATGGGATCATGGCTTCCTCCCTTCTTTCTTCTCCCGTGCAGATCCGCTGCAAGGGTATTCTCTTCGATATGGACGGTATTCTGATTTCTTCGCTCGGTTCGGTGGAGCGCAGTTGGACCAAATGGTCCCGGATGCGCGGCATCGATCCTGTTTATGCCTGCTCCGTTGCCCACGGCTGCCGGAGCATCGATACGGTTGCCAGGCTGCGCCCTGACCTGAATGCCGAGGCGGAGAACCAGATTATCGAAGATATGGAAGTCGAGGACACGGAGGGAATCACCGTGCTGCCGGGCGTGCTGAAGCTGCTGGCTGCGCTGCCCAGGGACCGCTGGACCGTGGTGACAAGCGCCACTGAGCGGTTGGCGCGAGTGCGTATGGCTGCGGGAGGCATTCCCGTGCCGGAGCATTTTGTGGCCGCAGAACTGGTGACGCACGGCAAGCCGCATCCGCAACCGTATCTGGCAGGTGCTGCGCTGCTGGGCTTTGCACCTGAGGATTGCTTGGTCTTTGAAGACGCGGCTTCGGGTACCAAGGCTGGTCGGGCTGCCGGGTGTACTGTGGTAGCGACCACGTTTTCGCACCCTATTGAGACCCTGGACGCTGCCGACTACCTGATCGAAGACGTGACTGGAGTTGAAGTCACAACTCTTGGCGGCGACGAGGGTCTGGTGCTCAAGCTGACACCGTGGCTGCAACAGCCTAAACACTCACATTGAGCAACGACGGATCATACCAGACGTCAAGGTAATCCCCTGCGAGAAGAAATCGGTAGCCGGGAGCCAACCCGAGAAGGCGTGTAATCTCGGGATAATCTTCGTATAGATGTTGGGTGTGAAGCGGAGCAAAAAAATCACCGGCTTCCGAGAAGTGCTCACCGCACCAAATGTACCAGCCAGATGTCCCACACACAGGCGGATTGCGAAGACCATTGATAGGATTCATGCCTTTTGTAGACAGCGCGAAACCGCTCTTGGCGTCGCCAAGAGTCGCTACATACTCTGCCTCAAACTGGCTGCACAGAGCCTTCTGCTTCGCCTCGATTTGTGACGGCAAACAGTTCATATCATCCTGAGTGGAGCAAGTCGAATCAGCCAACTGAGGCTTTCCCCTACTCGTTCGCCTCGATGCGGCGGCCGTGCGCATCCTGCACCGCGCGCGTGTTGACCTTATAGAGGTTCGCGAAGGCGCGCAATTGATCGCGGCTCAGGCTCAGCTCCTGCTCAAAGACGAACCAGCGTACACCCTCGGTGCAGGGCGGGGTCGTCAGCGAGCCCTCGTAGGTCCAGTAGCCGCGGTCGGCGGGCAAAAAGCCGCCGACGTTCACCATCTCCGCGACTTTCTCGGTTGTGCCTGTTTTCGAGGGCAGATGCGGCCAGAGCGTTGCCAGCACGGGGCTTGGGTTGCTTACATCCTCGACCAGCCGCACGGCTACTACGGCCAGCTTGCCGTCAGCGCTCTTGTGCACCAGGTGGACTTCCATGTCAGAGAATTTGCCTTTGACCGTTACTTCGCTGGGGTGGTGGAAGTCAAATGCGACCAGTTCATAGCGCACGCCGCCAGCCACCATGTAGCTGCCGGGATCTACGTGAGCCACAACGGTGTGGCCGTCGTTCTCCAGCTTGACCGGTCCGGCAATGTAATGGAACTCAATGGGCTGGAGCGCTTTGTTCAGGTGAGCGCCGCGAATGTCGATGGGCGACTGCTCGCGGCCTTTCGAGCAAGTCTTGTAGTCCGGGTCCAGCTTGCCCCAGTTCAGCGCGCCCCGCTTGCCCTCGTAATCCCACGGGGCTGTGGTTTGGGCTTTGATTTGTCCGGCGGCCAAAGTGGCTAAGGCAAGCGAAAAAGCAGCAAGTGCGGCAAGACGCATAACTATCTCCTCGATAAAGATGCGGGGGAATCCTGTGCTGAATTCTATTCGATAGACGCGGGAGTGGGAAAAAGGAATGGGACGCCTCGCTTCAAGGAGTCCCATTCTTTACGCATTAAATTTCTGGTGCTTCTCCCCGCACAGCAGCCAGACGATCACTTCGACCCCTCGGAACAGCCAAAGGCAAGGCTATCCTGCACGCTGAAGTCGCCTCAGGACGTTTTCCCGACGAGCGCGCTCCTCTGCGGCTTCCTGCTCACGAGCTTCCCTTAGGCGGCGCAAGAGAGTCTTGGAGCTCTCCTCCTGCGTCCGTTGCTCCGTCTGTGCCGTGCTCGTCTTGGTCGCTAGATTGTTCAACGTCAGACTCCGCATATTCATCTCCAATAATACCCTGATCGGCCTGATTGCTTACGCCATGAGTGGTCTTGGGCTGGCTGGGAAAATCGCTTCGTAGGTCTGAAACGATCGCGTTTTCGTCCGATACGGGAATACGAAGAACATGATCGATATTCTCAAAAATCGCGGTTTCCCCTTCGCTAAAACCCCGCACGTTGTTGAAAAGCTCCTTCGCTTCTTCCTGATCGATTACAAATCCATGCGCCGGATACTCTCGAACGAGCTTCTCGACCGTACCCGGCTTTACGTTCTTCTTGCTCGCTAGTCGCGTACCATAGACTTGACCAATTTGTGTTGCCCTTCGCGCAATGCCAAGGCGCAATGGATCGACTTGCGCCGAAATGGGGCTGAACAAGCCGACGGTCAGAGAAGAAGCAATTTCTGCCGCGACCTTCGTTGTTATTGCCCCACCACTGTGACGAATAATGCCGACCATTTGTTGCTCGAAGGATTCAAAAGATGAGTCGGTGATTTGCGCCAATGCCTGAAAAAGGTCAAGACCTGAATCTGCGACTACGATTTCGTTTGGCCTATCAATCTGTGTGTCGAGTGGTCCCAACTCGCCAAAACAGCCAAATACGAGTTCGTCCGCACAAAGTGCAAGGAGTGTTCCAGCACTCTTGCAATACCCTCCAAGAACTGCAAGTATTATGCCATTCTTGTAGTTTTTTTTGAAGGTTCTCCCGATTCGGTATGCGGCATTCGGATCTCCTCCGAAAGTTGTGATGAAAAGGCAAGCATTCTTGCGCCGTTCTAGGCGGCCATCAATTAGCTTTACCAAGCGGTCAGTACTGTCCCGGTTGATTGGGCCGCTATAAAGAAAACCATCGGCATCCTGTGCGTCGAGATACTCATTCACGGCTGAGGCAAGGTCATTCGGCATGATAACCAAGATTTTGCACCAGCCAGGAGCGGAAATGCAAGAAAACAAAAGGGACGATAATCCAGATTGAAGGAGAGTCGCCGAGCAGCAACTCTCCTTCGCGTGCCTGCAACCGAAATCAGGCCTTACTTGGCGGCGGCAACCAGTCCGGCCTGCTCGGCCAGGGCGGCAGCCTTGTCGGTGGCCTCCCAGGTGAATTCAGGCTCGGTGCGGCCGAAGTGGCCGTAGGCTGCTGTCTTCTGGTAGATGGGGCGGCGCAGGTTCAGGCTCTCGATAATCCCCTTGGGGGTGAGCGAGAAGTTCTTGCGAACCAGTTCTGTCAGTTTGGCTTCGCCAATCTTGCCGGTTCCAAAGGTGTCAATGCGCACGCTCACCGGCTCAGCCACGCCGATGGCGTAGGCAAGCTGGACTTCGGCGCGGTCGGCCAGGCCGGCAGCGACGATGTTCTTGGCGATGTAGCGTGCCATGTAGGCTGCGCTGCGGTCCACCTTGGTCGGGTCTTTACCCGAAAAAGCGCCGCCGCCATGCCGGCCCGCGCCGCCGTAGGTATCCACGATGATCTTGCGGCCGGTCAGGCCGGTGTCGCCCATGGGCCCGCCGATGACGAAGCGCCCGGTGGGGTTGATGTGGTACTTGGTGTGCTCGTCGAGCCACGCGGCCGGCAACACGGCCTGGATCACGTGCTTGAGGATGTCGGCATGCAGATCGTCGTTGCTGACAGTCTCGGCGTGCTGGCTGCTGATGACCACGGCATCGATGCGCGCGGGCTTGCCGTTTTCGTCATATTCGACGGTAACCTGGCTCTTGCCGTCGGGGCGAAGGTAGGGCAGCTTACCGCTCTTGCGCACCGCGGTCAACTGGCGGCAAAGCTTGTGGGCCAGTGAGATGGGGGCCGGCATCAGTTCGGGTGTCTCGTTCGACGCATAGCCGAACATCATACCCTGGTCGCCGGCGCCGCCGGTATCAACGCCCTGGGCGATGTCGCCAGACTGCTTGTTGATGGTAGAGATCACGGCGCAGGTGTTCGAGTCGAAGCCGTAGAGGGCGTTATCGTAGCCGATGGAGGCAATGACGCCGCGGACAAGGCTCTGGAAATCGACGTAGGCCTTGGTAGTGATTTCACCGGCAATGACCACCAGGCCGGTGGCCGTCAGGGTTTCGGCTGCGACGCGGCTGTAGGGGTCCTGCTCCAGGCATGCGTCCAGAATAGCGTCGGAAACCTGATCGGCAATCTTGTCTGGATGGCCTTCGGTGACTGACTCAGAGGTAAACAAGAAACGGTCGCTCAAGGTATAACTCTCCTCCCATTGCAGGGAATTCAATTTGGGCGGTCTGCCACGAGGACCGGTATTTGCTGGATCACCGGCACGGAGAGCAAATACATCTCCCGCATCGGACCCACTCTCGCACACAACACGCCAGCACCGTCAGGGTTGCGCCTTGGGATGCATCCTTCCATCGTAATTGTGCCGGGCGTCTGGGGGCAAAGACATCTAATGCGAATGGGGATTGTTAGGCACTCAAAGGTGATTGTGGAGACGTGAACCGCAGCCCGACTGCTGTGGCAGCGAGAGGACAATGCGTCCGGTTACCGGCCGAGAACTCGGGCAGTGAGCGCGTGTGCCGAGGAGAGCATGTTGACGACCGTGGCGTGGAACCGCCCCATGGGCAGCACGGTGGTCCACCAGCCTGCGCGAATGCCGAAATAGCGCACCACAAGAAAACCCGCCGCAGCTACCACCAAGAGCAGGAGGATGGCGCCAGCCCAACGCAGGCGGTTTTCCATGGCATCGTGGTGCTGGATGCGCGCCTTGCCCACGTTGGCCGCAAAGGCAGTCCAGCCGCGTTCGTCGTCGCTCATTTCGCCTGATGCCGTATAGGCTTTGAGAAAGCGCTCGGTCCAGGCCTGCTGGTCAAGGCCCAGGGCACCGGTGTAACCGCGCACGATGCCCTTATTCAGAATGCCGCCGGGAAGCTGGCGAAACCGCTCCTGCTCCAGCGCAACCAGGTGATGCTGGCTGATCTTGGTAATCGCCGTAATGTCTTCCAGCGCAACGCCGCGGGAAAGCCGCTCCATGCGCAGGTCTTCTCCAAAGCTTTTCATAAGCCACTGGAACTTGGGTAACGTACCCAATAGTTTCCATTGATACAATAATCCCGGCAGCCGCTCTCGTCAAAGAAATTTATCGTTTTTCCTTTATTTTCATCAGTCTGGAACCAAAATGCCAAATTGGGACTATTGATTAAATATTTACCCCCCCTGTCGGCGCGAACAACGCAAAGAGGTTTGCCGCCGGCCGCGCACCGCAGGCGCCGCGATACACTGAACCTTGACCTATGTTTGAAAACCTCACAGACAAACTCCAGCGCGCCTTCAAGTCCCTCCGCGGCCAGGGCACGCTCACTGAAGAGAACATCGCCGAAGCCCTGCGCGAAATCCGCGTAGCCCTGCTCGAAGCCGACGTCAACCTCAACGTAGCCCAAGACCTCATCGAGCAGATCCGCGTCAAAGCCATCGGCACTGAGGTTCTCACTGCGCTCTCGCCCTCCGAGCAGGTCATCAAAATCGTGCGCGACGAGCTGATCGCCCTGCTCGGCAAAGACACGGCCCGCTTCAAGTTCGCTTCCCAGCCGCCATCGGTCATTCTCATGGCAGGCCTGCAAGGCTCCGGCAAAACCACCACCAGCGGCAAGCTGGCCGCATGGCTCAAAAAGGGCGGCCACCGCCCCATGCTGGTCTCGGTCGACGTGTACCGCCCCGCCGCCCGTGAGCAGCTCAAGGTCGTCGCCAAGTCGATCGAGGCCAAGCTCTATGAAGGCGACCAGAAGGGCGAGTCCGCCGGACCCGACCTCGTTGTCCGCCTGGCCAAGGAAGCCCTTCGCGAAGCGAAAATCATGGGCTGCGACACCCTCATTGTCGATACCGCCGGCCGCCTGCACATCGACGAAGCGTTGATGGATGAAATGGCTCGCCTCAAAAAGCTCCTCAATCCCAGCGAGATCCTCTTCATCGCCGACGCCATGACCGGCCAGGACGCCGTCAACTCCGCGCAGGATTTTCATTCCCGCCTCGGCCTCACCGGCGTGATCCTGACAAAGATGGACGGCGACGCCCGCGGCGGTGCGGCGCTCTCCATCCGCCACGTTACCGGCCAGCCCATCAAGTTCCTCGGCGTCGGCGAAAAGCCAGATGCCTTCGAGCCCTTCCATCCCGACCGCATCGTCGGCCGCATCCTCGGCATGGGCGACATGATGTCGCTCATCGAGAAGGCCGAATCGACCCTCGACCGCAAAAAGTCCGAAGAGTTCGCCAAGAAAGCCCTCCTCGGCGACGGCTTCACGCTCGAAGACTTTCGCGACCAGTTGCGCCAGATCAAGAAGCTCGGGTCGATGGAGAGCATTTTGAAGATGCTTCCCTCTGTCGGCCCCTTCGCCGGCCTCCAGCAAGCCTCTAAGAGCGTCGATGAAAAGCAATTCGTGCGTCTGGAAGCCATCATTAACTCCATGACCCCGCTCGAACGGCGCAACCACGAAATCATCAGTGGCAGCCGACGCAAGCGCATCGCCAAGGGCAGCGGCACAGAAGTGCAAGACGTGAACAATCTCCTCCGCCAATACGCCCAGATGTCCAAAATGTTCAAGCAAATGGGCAAAGGCGGCCTGGCCAAAAACATGATGCGCGGCGGCATGGGCGCCATGGGCATGGGCAGCAAACAACGATTTGGACGATGAGAAAACTGCGATGGCTCTCACGATAGAGACAATCCGAGCAACTGAAGGCGGCGAAGCCCTCGTTGATCTTCTGTCTAACGAGTTGCAGCGGCTTCTTCCTGATGAAATCCAGGAGGATCGCGATCGATACTACATCAATCTCGATTCCTTGCCACGTGGACTGCGAGCTATGGCGGGAATGCATTTCTTTGATGTCAGCATGACGATGGACGATCTGGCATGGCATTTCGGAAATCAAAACGACGTGCGTGATCTTAAGGAGACATTGGACGGTTTACGCGAACTTGAGCTTCCCGAAATCGCCGAATTCTTTGAACAGGCGTGGAAGATCATGGAACCGCATTTCGATGCGCTCCGCGGACCCGATGTTACGAGCGACAACTTCTATGATTGGCTCGAGGAAATCGGAGCCCAGGAGCAGATCGATCCCATGAATGATGCTATCTGGGACTTCTGCAAGAAGTCCGGAGATTTGGGCCTGCTTGCTTCCTGGCCCAAATACGCCCGCAAGTACCCCGAACGCTGCGTAGTCACGGAGGCGCAAGCATGACCACCACGACCCTGCAAGATCAGCTCGACGAAATCACCGCCAACACCCGCCAGTTGGTGCAGGCCAGTCGCCTTGCCGTGGGCGAAAGAGCGGTGGCCGAGCTGTTTGCGTCCGGGATCGAGGAAAAAATCTTGCCCGTCGGCGCGCTGGCCCCCGAGTTCGCCCTCAAAGACGCCAATGGCCGCCTGGTCCGCAGCGCGGACCTGCTCGCCCTCGGCCCTCTGGTCATCAAGTTCTTTCGCGGCCGCTGGTGCTCTTACTGCGTCACCGAACTCGAAGCCTGGCGCGACCTCTACGGCACGCTCCGCGAGCGCGAAGGCCTGCTGGTTGCGATCGGCCCGCAAACCGAGCGCCAGAGCGACTTCATGGCCGGCCAGCATGGCCTGCCCTTTCCTGTACTCAGCGACCCCGGCTGCGCCCTGGCCGAGCAGTTCGGCCTGGTCTACACCGTGCCCGAGTACATGCGTGACTACTACCTCTCCATCCTGGTCAACATCCCCTTCGTCAACGGAGAGCCAAGCTGGCGTCTACCGCTCCCTGCCACTTATGTCATAAGTCGCGAAGGGCGAGTAGTCTTCGCTGAAGCCCACGCCGACTTCCGCGTCCGCCCCGAACCCGAAGAAGCCCTCTCTGCGGCGTTTGCGCATCCCGCGCGTTAAATCGAGCGGAGTCTACTGCACAGGCGGACTTGCTTGCGGCGGTTCCGTTTCCAGCCTGAGAATTCCAAGCTGATATCCTGCGCGGCTGGGATACTTGAGCGAGGTCCGATCCTTCGGCAGCTTCTTCGGGGCCAGCACCCTCCAAGCCTCTGGCGCCTGCCGCGGATCGAAGCCCGCATCCGCCATCAGCGTCAGCGCAATGCGTCCAGCCTGCTCCCTCATTCGCTTTTCAATCTCGTGATTCACAACCAGCCCACCGACAAATACGCCAACGTTAACGCCCGGCACAAAGTCCCCCGCGACATCACCCGCAAGCTCCGCTCCTTGAAGTCCCAGGATATCTGTACGCAGCGTTGCCGACTGCGCCTCGATGCTATAGGCCACTCCATTGGCCATAATCGCTGCAAGCTGATCATCGTTAGCCAGCCGCTCAACCACCTGTCTGGGGACCAGAATGAGCCCTTCCACGCATTCAAGATCCTCCCTGAACACGGGATCATCCACAACGTAGATGCGGAAATGGATCTTTGACGGTGAATCATCAGGCAACTGCTTCTGGTATTCGGGTATGACCCTCATGCCCACTCGGCGCACCCGTTCCTGCATTGCCTGGTCCATCACCACCTTGTGCCAGCCGCACCAGCCCGCGTCGCTAAGCCGAACCTTTGTGTGAGTGCTGACCAGTTTGCCGCGTGAGTCGATCAAGCTCGGCTGGGTCGGCAGCGGGTCCGGCTCGGGCGGCATGACCTTAAATTGCCGGGCCCTCATGAATGTGACTTGACTGGCCAGGAGCACGCCTCCTGGGCCGCGCCTGCCCTCGTAGCGGAGCCATGTGTTGGTGCTCACATCGGCTAACGTCTTGAGGCCAGAAGCGAATTTAGTGACGGTCGTGGAAGCGATGCGGATGCGGTAGCCGTCCGCTTGAAATATAGGCTCGGATCCGGCCAGGATAATCCGATCGATCACGCCGAAGCCTTCGATCTGCTTGTTCCAGTCGCCGGCAATCAGCACTTCGCTTGCGTTGACGCCTTTATCTGTGACATCTCCGACGATCTGGACGTAAGTGCCCGGCATCAGCGCGCCGTGGACCACTCCCAGACTGGTCGCGGCTTTGCCGCCGATGATTCCATAGTGCGCTGCAGGAGACGTCCAAACCCGCGTGCCGTTCACGTCGAAGTCATTGGGACCGCGAACGGCGGTGATGTACCCCTCGACAGCCGGCTCGCTCTTTCCCTGCCCCGACGCGAACAGGCATCCGAACCAGCAGACAGGAAGAAAGAGGAGTCCGAAGAGAACTTGATTCTTGCGCGTCATGTGCAAACTCCTGATGCTAGATCGGAGCAAGTGTAGCCCACCAGACATGCCATTGCATGCTCAGCGCCGCTATCTCCATTTCCCAAGCAAAGCTTCCGCTCTCGCCAGCGTAACTCCCCGCAGCAGAAATACCTTGCTCCGCGATAACTCGCCTGCAACTAACTCGACCGCATTCTTCGGCAAACCAAAAGTCTCCGCGAGAAACGCGATCAAGGCCGAGTTAGCCCGCCCCTCGATTGGCGGCGCATGAACCGCAATCTTCAACTGAGCAGCCGCGCCCTCGCCATAGACGCCCGTGATCGCCGTTTTCTTCGCGCCCGGCTGCGCGCGCACCGCCAGCGTCACCCCCTCCGCTGTGGCTTGAAGCATCATTCCGGCCCCGTCCACGGCTGCCGCTTGCCAAACAGCGCTGTGCCTACCCGAATGCGCGTCGCGCCCTCTTCAATCGCCAGCGCAAAATCGCCGCTCATCCCCATCGAAAGCACGTCGAATCCCAACTTGGGATGCGCCGCAGCCCAGCGGTCGCGCCAACTGCGCAGGCTGCGGAAGCACGTCCGCGTCACATCCTCGGCCACGCCCCAGGGCGCAATCGTCATCAACCCCCGCGCCTCCAGATGCTCCAAATCCGGCAGCCGCTCCAGCAACAGGGCGGCCTCGGGCGATTCCGGCTCCAAACCCGCCTTCGTTTCCTCCGGGCTCAGTTTCACCTCAATCAGAACCGGCAGCCACTTGCCCAGCTTGCCCGCCGCCTCATTCAGCCGCTCGGCCAGCCGCAGTGAATCCAAGGAATCGATCGCATCGAACAACTCCGCGGAACGCAGCGCCTTGTTCGACTGCAAGTGCCCAATCAAATGCACCCGGATCGGCGAATCCGAGGCCCCAGCCATTCGCAGCCCGTCCAATTCCGCAGCCTTGGCGCCAAACTCCTGCACCCGGCTCTCGCCAAACAAGGCTAGACCCAACGCCGCGGCCTCAGCCACTGTCACCGCCGGATAGGTCTTCGAAACGGCCATCAGCTCGACCTCGGCGCGTTGCCGCCCAGCCTTCCGGCACGCCAGCGCAATCGCCGCTTCTACCCGTTCGAGATTCTCCTTGAGAGCTGTCATCGTTCGCCCGCTGAAACCCAGCCGAGCCAGCCAGCATCAAATGCGACCATGTGGACAGTAATCCTGCTCATCTTCTCCAACATTTTCATGACCTTTGCCTGGTACGGCCACCTGAAGTACCGCCAGGACGCTTTGTGGAAGGTCATCCTGGTCAGCTGGGGCATTGCTTTTTTTGAATACGTGCTGCAAGTGCCAGCCAACCGCATCGGCGCCGCCCGCTTCTCGCCCGTCCAGCTCAAGGTGATCCAGGAGATCATTACGCTTTCAGTCTTCGCCGTCTTCACGCTCTTCTACTTCGGCGAGCATCTGCACTGGAATCACGCCGCCGCCGGAGTCTGCCTTGTCGCGGCAGCCTTCTTTGTCTTCCACTCCTGGTAGCGGCTGCTTGAAACTAACTCAGTGTCCGTGCTCCTCTAAGTACTTCTCCGCCTCCAGTGCCGCCATGCAGCCCGACCCCGCCGCCGTAATCGCCTGCCGGTAGCGCCGGTCCTGCACGTCTCCGCAGGCAAACACCCCCGGAACCACCTCGCCGTGATGCGTCGTCAGCACGTTGCCCATCGTCTTGATGTAACCATCACTGTCCAAATCCATCTGCCCGGCAAACATCTTGGCGTTGGGCTCGTGGCCGATGCCCAGAAACAGCCCGCTGATCGCGAGTTCGTCCTCTACACCGGTCTTTACATCTTTCAGCCGCAGCCCCTTCACCTCTTGCTCTTCCACGCCCAGCACTTCCCCGACAATGGTGTTGGCACGCAGTTCGATATTTGGATGGGCGATCACCCGGTCCAGCATGATCTTCGATGCGCGGAATGCCTCGCGCCGGTGCAGCAGCGTCACCTTCGAGGCAAAGCGAGTCAGAAACAGCGCCTCTTCCATCGCCGAGTCGCCCCCTCCCACTACCGCAATTTCCTTGCCCCGGAAGAAGAATCCGTCGCATGTGGCGCAGCTTGAAACGCCGTGCCCAATCAGCGCCTGTTCACTCGGCAATCCCAGCCAGCGCGCGCTCGCGCCCGAGGCCACAATCAGCGTTCGCGTGTGGATTTCTCCTGCCGAGGTCTGTAGCCGGATGGGATGAGCGCCCAGCTCGGCGGCGTTCAAATGCGCCACCTGGAAGGTTGTCCCAAAGCGCGCGGCCTGTTTCTTCATGTTGTCAATCAGTTCCGGCCCCTGGATGCCCTCCGGCCAGCCGGGAAAGTTTTCCACCAGCGTAGTCATGGAGAGCTGTCCACCCGGCTCGTGGCCCTCAAGAAGCAGGGGGTTGAGTCCAGCGCGTGCGGTATAAATGGCCGCCGTAAGCCCGGCGCAGCCCGAGCCCAGAATCACGGTATCGCGAATTTCAGTCATAAAAGGTTTCCTATGCCAATTTTAGACGCTTGAAGCAGCCCGCCACACGGTGTGAGCGAGGCTGCGTTCATTAAGATGATCTTCATGGCCAATCTGACTCTTATCTACGGACTGCGGCTTCTGCCCGAAGGGGAAGTCACCGAGATCCACGACGCCACCCTCAAACTGGCCACCGGCCATGAGGCCCACGTCACGATGCACGTTATCGAGGGTTCCCGCGAAGAGATTGAAACGCAACTCAAGCGCTCACTCGATGCCTTCTTCGACTTCTACCCGGAAATCTGACCCGTACTTTTGCTCGCCTCCAGCACACCCAAACTGTGGCCATATCCTCTATCTGTATCGATTCGAGGCAGTGCTGCGTCCTCCCCCGTGACCACGATCACAAGCGTTTGTGCGGGCGGGGACATTTTCGTCGCTGACCATTGCCGCGTTTCTAATGAGTTATGCGCATCCTGTGTCACATGCGGATTGATATAAGTCGCATTCTTCTACACTCGGCCCCAGCAGAACAAAGCATGATAACTTTCCCATGAGAGTTTCTGCCTATTTCTTGCATTTTCCCCATTATTCTTGACGTTTTCAGCTCCACGGCGCGGGCCGATGACTCCCCCAGGCCCGCCCTGAACCCGGCTCACTGCCCTTGCGGGCATCCCATCAAGGCGAACCAGGTTTGTCAGCTTGGAGCGCCCCGTGTTCTGTCGTTCATCTGCCCCCCTTCGCCGTGCGATTTTCGCCTCGCCCGCATTGCCCGCTTTGCCCGTTTGCCTTCTGCTGTTTGCGTCCGTAGCCCTTCACGCTGGCGGGCCCAAATACATAGCGGGAACAAGTTATTTCAATTCCGGCGTCCTGGGCCAGCCCATCCACTGGGCCGGCGGCCAGGTCAACTACTACGTCGATCAGGGCCCGCTCAACAGCGCGATCTCAAACCAGCAGGCCACAGCCATGGTGGATGCGGCTGCGGCGCTCTGGAGCGCCGTTCCCACCGCTGGAGTCACCCTCACAGACAAGGGCCAACTCAACGAAGATGTCAGCGGAGCCAACATCGTGGTGAGCGGCACAAACTTCACGGTGGCCAACGAACAGATCGGCCAGGTGGGCCAAATCACCCAGCCCGCCGACGTCACACCCTCGGCCACCAGTTATCCGGTTGGCGTCATCTTCGACCAGGACGGCTCGGTCATCGACGCCCTCTTCGGCACAGGCGCCAGCTCGCCCACCAGTTGCCAGAAAAACGGCGTCTGGGTCTGGTTGGACAACGTCAATCCGGACGCCACCATCGCCCATGGCATCATCCTGCTCAACGGCCTGTGCGCCACCAACGCCAATCTGCTTGCCATGATGACCTACCAGATTGAGCGCGCTTTCGGCAGCATCCTTAACCTCGACTCGTCTCAGGTCAATCCTACCGCCCTCGTGGACGAAATCCCCGGCGGCACCGACGGCTGGCCGATCATGGATGCCCTCAGCGGTGTTTGCGGCCCCACGGGCGGAAATTGCATTCCCAACCCCTCAATCCTCCACTACGACGACATCGCCGCCCTCAACCGCCTCTATCCCATCACCGCCCAGAACCTGGCCAGCTTCCCCGGCAAGCAGCTCACCGCGGCCAACACCGTCTCCATTCAGGGCACCGTCACCTTCCGCACCGGCTACGGCATGCAGGGCGTCAACGTCGTGGCCCGGCCGCTCGACGCCAACGGCAATCCCCTTTATCAATACGCGGTCACCTTCGTCTCCGGCGGATACTTCAATGGCAACCACGGCAATCCCGTCACCGGCTGGAGTGATGAGAACAGCAATCTGCTCACCATGTGGGGATCGAACGATCCAGCGATGCAGGGATACTTTGACCTGAGCGGAATCCCGCTGCCCCCCGGCATTACCACGGCCAACTATCAGGTCACCTTCGAGGCCATCAATCCGCTTTACATCCTCACCGATTCCGTCGGCCCCTATATCGACGGCCGGGCGACCCCCTCCGGCACATTGCAGGCCATCTCGGTACCCGGTATGTCGGCGGGCAGTTCGCAAACCCTCACCGTCGATGTTGCCGACTCGGCGGCAGGCGGCTACCAGGACGCCATCGGCACCCAGGCCTCGCCGCGCCCGTTGCCCTCCAGCGGCCTCTGGTGCGGGCGCTTGAGCCAGGTGGGCCAGAGCGACTGGTTCAGCTTTCCGGTGCGCGGCAGTCGAACATTCACCGTGGTCACGCAAGCGCTGGATGAGACCGGCACGCCCACTGAAACCAAGGCCATGCCAGCCATCGGCGTTTGGGATGCCTTCGATCCCGTCGGCGCTACCGCCATCGGCGCAGGCCCCGGCCTGAACGGTCTGGCCGCAGGCGAAACCTGGCTGCGCGTGAGTTCCAAAGCCGATGACATGGTCCGCATCGGTATCGCCGATCAGCGTGGTGACGGCCGTCCCGACTACGCCTACAACGGCTGGGTGCTCTACGCCGATACCGTCCAGCCACAGCGCCTGCCCGCCTCCGGTGGCCCCATCGTCATTCACGGCATGGGCTTTCGCCTAGCGGACACGGTCCTGGTTGGCGGCCAGCCAGCCGTGGTTACCAGCATCTCGCCCAACGAAATCACCGCCATCGCGCCCCCTGCCGCTACCGGCGTAACCGGCTCCGTCGATGTCGAGGTGGACGACCTGCCTCTCTTCTACGCGGCAGCCATCGTCTCCGGCGGCGTCAGCTACGACTCTGGCACAGGCGACGCGCTCACCCTGGTGACAGCGCCCAGCAACACGGTGCCCATCGGCACGCCCATCCCCTTCACTGTCACCGCATTGGGGCCCGATCTCACTCCAGCTGGCGGTGTCACCGTCGTCTACACCGTCACCAGCGGAACCGCCACCCTCGCCTGCGGCCAGCCCGTCTGCTCCGTCACCTCAACCGGAGACGGCCGCGCCAACCTCAATGTCACCGCCGTCGGTACCACCTGGTCCATCGTCACCGCTTCGCTCCTCAACGGCTCCAGCCTGCAAGCCCAGTTTGTCGGTGGAACGCCGCCCCTCCTCGCGTCACTCACGCCCCAGCTCTCCCTTGCGGCTGGCGCAACCTTTAGCTGGACCGTCCAGGCGCTGGTGCTCAAGGGCGGCATGCCCTTGACCGGCCAGTCCGTCGCGTGGCAAATGCCCGGCAGCGGCATCGTTTCCCTGGGAAGCTCCGCCGCCATCACCAATCAAAGCGGCATCGCCACTGAGATTCTCACCGTCGGTCCGCTCACTGAAGGCCAGCAGGTCTCCGCCACCGCCTGCCTCAACGGCACCAACCAGTGCATCGCCTTCAACGCCTTCGGAGCGCGTCCGGAACTCGCGTTTCTTCAACCTGTTTCGGGAACCGCCCAGAGCCTCTCGCTGCAATCCACCCCCAGCCAGATCACCTTGCGCCTGCTCGACACCGACGGCAACCCCATGGCCGGCGGCTCGGTAGCCCTCTACCAGGCCCTCTACGCCTGGAGCCCGCCCTGCCCCGCGCACGGCGTCTGCGCCCAGGGCGAACTGCTGGCCACCCAATCCGCCACCGCAACCTCCGCAATCGACGGCACCGTCGCCTTTACCCCCGCAACACTCCCCGGCGTAGCCACCAATCTCCTCGGCCTGGCTGCCGCAGGCAACTCCGCCGTCCTCAATGTCGCCGTCGAACAGCACCCGTAGGGCAGATTCCAGCCTTCAGCCGCAATCGAAGCCATGGCCCCACCTTCGGCATAGTCTCAATTCATGAGAAGGGGATTTTCCTACCGGTCTCCAGCCGATTGCGATTACATAACAGGAATATCTATTTGACCTGCTTCAGATGCTCGTGCCAGCCAACGCCCACGCGCAACGCTGCTGCGGCATCGCTCAAGTCTTTGCCCTCCGCGCTCAGTAGCCATTGTCGTGCTTCCACTTCAGCTTTCTGGAGGTCGATGCCTACGCCTAGCCTGTGACCGAAAGCGATGTTGACCGCAGCTTCCTCCCACCTAGCGACTCTCATGACATTGACGAAATTCGCCTGGCCCTGCGTGTGCGTAACGGAGACGACGTGATAAACCATCTCGCCACCCGGTTCGTCGGGAGCCTTGAAAAGAGAAATGTTTTTCGTCCCCGACCTCTCCTCGCTGAGCGCCATCGCCACTGCCTCGCTTGTTGGCTTTGGCGTCGAGTCGTAGAAGTTGAGGATGAGTTGGTTGGCGAAGCTCTCTGGATGTTGCGGATCGTCGACGAAGATGACACTCCAGACACGCGTCGTCGAGTCGTAATATTCGTCGACGCGCGTGAACCTACGGCCAGCCATCGTCAGGCTTTGCTCCTGCGGCGATACGATCTGCAGCGTAGTTTTTTCCGGCTTCCGATTGTCGGCGATGTTGGCCAGTGTCTGTCGGCAATTGCGAGCGACTAGCAGTCGATAGCGCTCCGCCGCAAGATCGTCGACCGTAGCCTGTGGATGCTGTTTCGCGAAGCTCTCAACGAACGCCTTGACCGCGGCATCGCGCTCGGCATCGGTTGCGTAGCTCTCCGGACAGCGAAAATCGACGACCGGATTG
>Ga0302140_10002476_pt1 | contig 23987 bp, 19 predicted proteins | sample I_Bog_E1_1_FD_202095 | JGI IMG/M metagenome (GOLD analysis project Ga0302140, IMG submission 202095) | Peat permafrost microbial communities from Stordalen Mire near Abisko, Sweden - I_Bog_E1_1 | ecosystem: Environmental > Terrestrial > Soil > Wetlands > Peat | place: Sweden: Abisko, Stordalen... | reverse complement strand
CTGATTAGGGGTGATTCGGAGTTCACTCCAATACCTTTTCCCGAGGACCGAAAGCAGACCCGGCAGCAAGCTCAGCCAATCCTGAAAACAATCCCCAAATTTCCTCCCAAAGTTTGCAGTTTGATTCGCGGAAACGCGCACAATAAATTCATGGTCCCCAAAACACCTGAAATTCGTCGGCTCTCAGATTCCTCGACTGATCCGGGAGGAACCCGGTCCGTACCCCTTTTCAACCCTTCCCCACCCCCCCCTACGACAAACAGTGCGTTTTCGGGCTGTGATACTGTGAAGGCCCACCTAAACAAATCAATATGAACAACTTAACCAACCTGAATCCACAGAAACACAGCGCCTGTGATTCTGTGAAAATGTGCTGCTGGAAGCGGGGCACTGAGATTTGGGGACCTGATACCTATTTGAACCCGCGATCTACAACCGTAGTCTGGCGAAGATGTGCAGCAGTCTTCATTCCCGCGTATCCTGTCGCAGGAGGGGCATTGCATGCAGCGGACTTTGGGTTTGGCGGTTTGCCTGTTTGTTGGGACAAGTGCTCTTGCCCAGACGATCCATGGCCGCGAAGGCATTACTCTGCCTGCTCCGCCTGCCGTTGAGGCCGTTCCGGTAAGCGACAACTATTTCGGAACCAAGATTCCGGATAGCTATCGATGGCTTGAAGACGCCGCGAGCCCTGAGACACGGGCCTTTATCGACGCACAGAACGCTTACACGGCACGCTATCTGAAGCAGGCGCGCATACGTCCCGAAGCGGTGGAAGACCTGGATGCGCTGGAAAACGTATCGGAGACAGGTCCGCCGATCGAGCGCGCGAACAGTTACTTTTTCAGCAGGCGGTTGGCAGGCGAACAGCAATTTTCGATCTATGTGCGTCACGGCTGGACCGGTAAAGACGAACGCCTGATTGATCCGGCGAAGCTGAGCCGGGACCCGAATACTTCGATTGGGTTGGTAGATGTTTCTCGTGACGGAACTTTGGCAGCTTACACCCTGCAACAGGGTGGAGCTGACGAGGTGAGCATCCATGTGCTGAACGTGAAGACCGGCAAGACGCTTGAAGATGAGCTGCCGACTGCCCTGTACTACGGTGTATCGTTTGCGCCGGACGGGGCCAGCATTTACTACGCGCGCAGCAACAAACAAGGCACTCTGCTTTACCAGCACGCGCTCGGAACACGCACCTCCAGGGACACGCTGGTGTTTGGGCATGAATTTCGCGGAGAATTACTGGGGGCCAACGACCTGTTTTCGGCCTCGATCACCGATGATGGCCATTACTTGGTCGTCGATATCGGGCGCGGTGTGCCGGCCAAGCGGGAGGATATTGTCTTCCGCGATCTGACCAAGCCGAATTCGCCTTTTGAATTGCTGGTATGGGGTCTGGATTCGCGATTCGAAACCATCTACGCCAAGGGCGCCTGGTATGTGAAGACCGACTACAAATCGCCCAAGGGCCGGATTCTAAAGGCCGACCCGGGTGTGCTTCCTGATGCATGGACATCCATCGTGCCGGAAGGTCACGACGTCATAGACTCCTGGTCGATTGTGGGAGGAAAGATTTACGTCAACAGGCTGAAGGATGTAAAGACTGAGACAGCGGTCTATGCCCTCGACGGAAAACCCGCGGGGAAGGTCGAGTATGAAGGGATCGGGGCGGGTTCAGCCGTCTTTGGCCGCACCACGGACCGTTATGGATACTTCTCCTTTGAATCGTTCATCACGCCCTGGACGATCTACAGGTTGGACACCGCAACCGGCAAGCGTGAGGTCTTTTCCCAGCCAAAAATCCCTTTCGACTCCAGCCAGTTTGAATTGAAGCAGGTTTTTTTCAAGTCCAAGGACGGGACACAGATTCCCATGTTCATCGCCGGCAAAAAAGGCTTGAAAATGGACGGAACCGAGAGGCTGCTGATGACCGGATATGGGGGCTTCAACATCAGCGAGAGTCCGGAATGGAACCCGCGCCTGGGCTGGTGGCTGCAACTGGGCGGGTGGATCGCCGTCCCCGGCTTGAGAGGCGGTGGCGAGTACGGTGAGGAGTGGCATGAGCAGGGAATGTTCGAGAAGAAGCAGAACGTCTTCGACGACTGGTTCGCGGCGGCCGAATACCTGATTGCCAACAACTATACATCGCCTCAGCACTTCGCAATCACCGGCCGCTCCAACGGCGGCTTGCTGATGGGCGCCTCCATCACCCAGCGGCCGGAACTCTTCTCGGCCGTGTGGTGCGGCTATCCATTGCTTGACATGCTGCGCTACCAGAAGTTCAAAGTCGGTGGATACTGGACCACGGAATACGGTTCGGCGGAGAACGATAAGCAGTTTTTCTATTTGCTGAAGTATTCGCCTTATCAGAACGTGAAGTCCGGAACGGCCTATCCGGCGGTAATGTTCTTCACCGGCGACAGCGACACACGGGTTGACCCGCTGCATGCGCGCAAAATGACGGCGTTGCTACAGTCGGCTTCTTCGAGCGGCCGCCCTATTTTGCTGCACTACAGCCTCGCCGGCGGCCATTCCGCGGGGGTCAGCGTTGATCAGCAGGTTCAGGATGACGCAGACCAGCTTTCATTCCTTTGGACTGAAACGGGACAGACGCGCTCTACTCTTGCCCGTCCTTAGGCTCGCATCATTCTTGAGGTATATCGAGCATCTCTTTTAGAAAATTGAGTTTACGACGCGCGAGCTCAGTTCGTCCGGAGGGGAGCGCCGGCCAGACAGCGCTCTTTGCCCAGAAACGCAGGTACTCAAAGGAATAGCTCTGTCGTAACCTGATTCCTTTGGTAATCCCTTCCGATAAGAGAGATGCGGGACCGAACCAGCATTGGTTTAACGGTGGCGGTCTGGGAAAATCCTGCGAGAAACATGCGGAAAGCTTGAGAGGTCGTATCGCGCCTCAACGCAGCTGGGAAATTCACGGAGGATTTCCTCTTCCGGCAGGGCCCAAAGCGGCGGTAACGCCGTCGGGCCGGGGTGAACATGCTTAACGTGGAGTTCGAGACAGACAGAATTAACGCCGAGAATGAGGCCGCGCGGCTTGCAGCCCTGATGGCGACTGGGATTCTGGATACCGAACCGGAAGCCAGCTATGACGCGATCACCCGTCTTGCCGCGGAGTATTTCCAGGCGGATTCGTCAGGGATCGGATTCGCCGATGAAAGCCGCATATGGGTCAAATCCTCCTGGGGACATCGACTGCGCGAACTTCCGCGAAAAAACTCCCTTTTTGAGAGGGTCTTGGCGGCCGACGGTATAGTAGTTGTTTCCAACCCCTCAAGACAGCTTCGACTCGATGAACAGGCACTGACTCCTAAATTGCTCGACGCGGCTTTCTTTGCTTCGGCTCCTATACGCTCGTTCGACGGTAAGATTCTCGGAACTTTGAACGTATTCTTCCGCGAACCTCGCGGAGAGATGGACCCAGACGAACTTCGTACGTTGGAGAGCCTGGCAGACATGGTAGGGAGCCAACTGGAACTTCGCCGCCTGCGGAATGCGTTCGCAACCCAGGGAATACAGCGCAATGACAATGCGCGCGCCGTGGCAGAAGCAAATCATGCGTGGCCGAGTCCGCAGGATCTGCGCCGCGCACTGGAACAGCGGCAGTTTGTTCTCTACTATCAGCCGGAAATTGAACTCTCCACACGAAAAATCATCGGAGTTGAGGCATTGATTCGCTGGGCGCATCCTGAAAAGGGGCTCATTCCGCCCATGGATTTCATTCCGCTGGCGGAGGAGAGCGGGCTCATTCTGCCCATAGGGGATTGGGGTATGTTCGAAGCCTGCACGCAGATTCAAAAATGGTGCCTCGATGATCCGCGCCTTAGCACTCTGAGGGTGGGAGTAAACCTTTCAGCCCGCCAGTTTTCTCGCCCCGGGTTGGCCGACCACGTTGAGGCCTTACTTGTTCAATTCGGTATCTCCAGCCGCCAGCTGGGCCTGGAGATGACGGAGTCCAGTCTGATTCCCAACATGCAGATTGCACTGGACGTGCTGGGAAGCCTTCGCCGTCTGGGCGTCTCCCTGCTAATGGACGACTTTGGTACCGGGTACAGTTCGCTGAATCACCTGCACTCATTTCCCTTTGACGTACTGAAAATCGACCGGTCGTTTGTACGACGAATGACCGAAGGGGACCAGCCGCTACAAATTGTTCGAACCATTATCGAACTAGCCCGTGTGCTGGGAATGGACGTTGTTGCAGAAGGGATTGAGACATGCGAGCAATATCGTCTGCTGCGGCAATTGGGGTGCCGTTTCGGACAGGGGTACCTCTTTGCCCGCCCGCTGTCGGCCGATGCGGTGACCGAGCTTTTGCGTCTTCCCGGCAGAGTTTTGTCGGATCCGGAGCAAGCTGCCGTCGCCGCCGATTGACCATACCAGATCGCAATTACATTGGCCCTCGCTGAACCATTGAACCTCTTTTGAAATCCTGTAAGTTTCATTTCCGGTTGAAGACCGGTCTTCCCGATTTGGGACCGCGACTTTGATTTATGGAGGAAACTCCGGAGCCCTGCGGTGTCTAGCGGCTTATTCTCAAAACATGCAGCAAACAGCCACTGCGGCACCTTCATCTGGTTCAGCCTCGTTTGCGGGAATAATGGCCGCGCTCGCAGGACCCGCGAAGAAGCCTGTCTGGAACGATGATGGGCTCGCGGACGACGTGGCGACCCTCAGTTATGAGCGCGCCCTGCGTACCCACTCGCGCTACAAGGGACCCGAGCTTGGCGAAGAAGTCTTCAACCGATCCGATTATGCCTTCACGGAGCCGTTGGACCCCGATGTGCTTCGATTCTGCGAAGCAATTCCAGTCGAGGAAGATCGCGACACTCATCCAGTCGCTGCTGACTTTGTGTCTGCTGCAGTTATGGATCCGGAACCCAATGTCACGCAGAGCCAGTTCACCGCGAATGATCGGAATTTGAAGTGCGCGAGTATAACCATCCGGCTGAGCAAGACTGAATGCGCCCAACTACGCAGGCGCGCCGCCGAGGCCGGGCTGACCGTTTCGGCCTACCTGCGTTCCTGCACGTTCGAGGCAGAGTCCCTGCGCGCGCTGGTGAAGGACACACTGGCGCAGTTGCGAACCGCAAACCCTGCGGAGGATCGGAAACCCGCGCCCTCGGCAAAAAGCACCCGCTTCGCGTGGATTCGTCGGCTCTGGCCCTATCCGGAAAACAGACAACAGGCCGCCCGCGCATGACTACTCAGCTTGCAGCACAAGACATTTCAGATATTCCGTCTCCGGAAGATTAAATACCACGGGATGATCAAGAGCGGCACCGCGACGCTCTACCAGACGTACACGCCGCCCTGCATCCACGGCCGCCGAGGCTACAGCGCCCTCGAGCTCAGGCCAGCCCACATGATGCGAACACGAGCAGGTCACCAGCAAGCCACCCGGCCGCAACATCTTGAGCGCGCGAAGGTTCAGCTCCTTGTAACCGCGCAAGGCGCCTTCGACGGCTCGTCGTGTCTTGGCAAAAGCGGGTGGATCCAGCACAATCGTGTCGAACTTTTCACCCGAGTCTGCCCAGTCGCGAAGAATCTGAAACGCATCTCCAGCCACCCAGTCCACGTCCGCTTTCATTCGGTCGCGATTAGCTGCAAAATTTCGTTCGGCGACTTCGAGCGAAGTCCGGGATGCATCGATCCCACTTACTTTGTCGCAAACCTGAGCGAGATGGAGAGCAAAGCCCCCCTGATAGCAACACACATCCAACGCACGACCGGTGGTCCCAAGCGTCTGCGCCCACTTCTGGGCGGCGGCGTAATTGTCGCGCTGATCGAGGAATGCGCCTGTCTTCTGTCCAGAATTGGCGTCGTAATGAAACACAAGGCCATTGAGGCGGAAGGCGATGTTGGCTGATTGAGCCGCGACATCTTCGATGTAAAGAGGTTCAAGATTGGGCGCGCTCAGACCCTCCAACTCTCGCATGCGAGGGTCCGGTCTCTCCAAAATGGCCGCCGGCGCCAACTCTTCGCGAATTACCCGCACACAAGTTTCGCGCACGGCGGCTGAATCCAGCCCTTTTGCCAGGAGCTGAAGAATCACCAGGTTGGCGTACTTGTCAGCTATCAGACCGGGGAGTTCGTCAGCTTCACTGAAGCAGAGACGGCAGGCATCGTTCTGGTCGCTGAGCAGGTATTTTCGGCGAAGAATGGATTGCCGCAGTCGCGTCGTCAGCAGATTCAGCCACGCCGCCTCATCGATTGCTTCCCGGGAGACCATCCGCAAGGCAATCTGCGAGGTTGGGCTATAGAGCGCAGTGCCCAGCAACAGGCCGCGGGAGTCAGCAACGGGCAGCAGTGCCGGCGGGTTGTTTGCATCCGCACCGAGGGTTTCGATCGACTCAATATCCGAGGCGTAAACCCACAAATAGCCGTCGCGCAGCCGATCAGCGGCGCGTCGATTGACCAGGGCTCCGAGGCTGCGGGCGGAGTTTTTCGCCACCGTTCGCTCAGCAACTTTGCCTTTGGGGCCAGTATTTTTGGCGTACGCCTGTGGCTTGGGCTTGTGAGCTTCCGGTCGGTCGACGGTGGAAGACTTTGCTTGAATCCGTCCAAAAGGCATCTTGGGTCTAGGAACCTTCGACGCCTGCTGGGTTGAATCAGGTTTGGGGTTACGCGGCTTGGTCATACACTCCCTTAACTCGCTTGAGGCGATTCTCCAATTCATCGGTCCCTGAACTCTGTGCAGGACGGCTCAATCTTGAAGAAAAGCCATTCTGGATCGGTGGTTCGGGACGGGTCAATTGGAGAATCGCTAAAGCCGGGAGCGAGCAGGCCGCCGGCCCCTATTTAACCTGCATGGTTTCCAGGTAGCGGCTCAGATTGCTGATCCTGAGCATTTTGTCCTGGGGGTTAGACTGGTTCATCTTACCAAGGATCGGTCCCCACACGGGCATCTCAGCAGAGCCGTGCGATGAGATTTCCGAGCCGTTCTCCAACACCGTAACAATGTGGGCGTCGGGGAATTTTCCGTTGTTGTTCCTGCGAAGCACACTCAGGTCGACAGGCGGCGTCTTCAGTGCGGATGCGACGGGGCCCTGGCCCCTGCCGTCCACACCATGGCATGGCGCGCAATAATTGCTGTACATTTGCTTGCCATTGGTGACTGCAGTCTTGTTGACAGGAATCGTAACTTTCGCAGTGGATTGATCTGCATAGCTAATGCCGACCGCGAGCGTCGCGATCATGGCTGTAACTAAAAGGCGTTTCAGCATAAGTTCCTCGGTTCTGGACCTCTAGAGAGGTTCCACAATTCACATGCCCCTTTGTGGTGCTGCGGGATATGGCTTTTCTTGAAGGAAAAGCAAATCGAGGGCAGTAGTATCGGGGTAAAGCAATTGTGGATCCTGTCTAGTCCGAAGGAGACTCTACTCCTTATCGAGGGTACGCAGGATGTGACGGCTAGCACAGTGTAAACTGCCTATCAACACTGACGAACCAATAAAGGAAAGCCTATGATTTCATTGCATAAGACACATATTCAAGGACGTTTTTATCAGGCCTTCTAACCGATTATTGGGCGTTCCTATTTCGAACGATAGCTACTTCCCGGAAGTGAACCTTATTCTCTAGATAAAACTAACACCAATAACTTATAACCTGTCGGTGAAATCCGGTAATAACCTATGTTTTTAAGGTTATGACACAAACTCCAATTGAAGCTTGTCACTTATCCAATTTGTAACAATTCCCAGAGTTTAATGGCGCGGAATTCGAGAATCATTTTCGAGGCGTAGTTTGCGAATTGGCACGGCGCTCTCCAGGGCGGGCGTGCGCGCCGAACTGATGCAGCCTATAATGAAGCATGGCGAGTGTCCGGCAGGCCATACCGGCAGATGACCCAGACGCGCCCCCGTCTTCTCCGGGGGAGTTGCAGATTACCGCCCGCGACTCGGAAGCGCTCGCCGTTCAGAATGGTTCTGAGCCATCTCCCCAGTCTTTGCCTTCTCCATCTATTGAAGACCGCTTTGAGTCGCTCATCCGCCATGTCCAATCCAACCGACCCAGTGAAGATGTGTCTCTCGTGCGGAGGGCGTGGGAGTTCTGCGTCCAGCACCACGCGGGCCAGATGCGGGCTTCCGGTGAACCTTACATCATTCACCCGCTCGAAGTCGCCGAGGTTCTGGCGGAGATGAAGATGGACGCGACTGCGATCGCGGCCGGGCTGCTCCATGACTCAGTCGAAGATACGCCTGCAACCAACGAGGAAATTGCCGCCAAGTTTGGTGACCAGGTGGCTCACATTGTCGAAGGCGTCACCAAGATCGACAAAATCCAGTTTGCCAACCGGGAAGACCGCCAGGCCGAAAACGTTCGCAAGATGCTTCTGGCCATGGTTTCGGACGTGCGGGTTGTTCTGATCAAACTCGCTGACCGGCTGCACAACATGCGGACTCTCAAGCATTTAAAGCCCGATCGTCAGGAAGCCATTGCCCGCGAGACGCTGGACATTTACGCTCCCCTTGCGCACCGGCTGGGCATGGGCAAAGTGCGCGGCGAACTCGAGGACCTTGCTTTCCGCTATACAGACCCGGTTAGCTACGAAAAGGTCGCTGCGGCTGTCGAAGCACGCCGGCTTGAGGGCGAGCAGTTTCTCCGTGGCGTTGAAGACACACTGGTAGAGCAGCTACGCGAAAACGGAGTTGAAGCGCGCGTCGAATGGCGCATCAAGCGGCTCTATTCGATTTTTCAAAAGATTGAGCGCTCCAAGGTGTCCTTTGACCAGGTTTATGACCTGCTCGCGGTTCGGGTCATCACGCAGGATGTGACTGCCTGCTATGCGGTTTTCGGACTGATTCACGCGCTTTGGCGCCCAGTGCCTGGGCGTATCAAGGATTTCATCGCCATCCCCCGCGCCAACCGCTACCAGTCTTTGCATACGACAGTGATGGGCGCAAGCGGTCATCAGTTCGAGGTGCAGATTCGAACGGAGGAGATGCACCGCATTGCCGAGGAAGGCATTGCGGCCCATTGGAAGTACAAGTCGGGAAGCACAATGGTTACGGCGCGGGATGAAGAGCGGCTCAACTGGATTCGCCAGCTTGTGGAGTGGCAGAAAGAGATGACCGATCCCAACGAATTCCTCTCCAGCCTGAAGATGGACCTTTATCCAGACGAGGTCTACACGTTCACGCCCAAGGGGAAGGTTGTGGTGGTGCCAGCCGACGGCACGCCGGTGGATTTTGCCTATACGATCCATACCGAGGTGGGTCACACCTGTGTGGGAGCCAAAGTGAACAGCCGCATGGTGCCGCTGCGCACCAAGCTGCGAACGGGCGACATTGTCGAAATCGTCACGCAAAAGGACCACAAGCCGAGCCGCGACTGGCTTACGTTTGTTAAAAGTCCCCGCGCCCGCAACAAGATCAAGCATTGGCTGAATGAAGACCAGCGACGACGTGCCGTTGAGATTGGCCGCAAGCTGCTTGAGCGCGAAGCTCGCAAGTTCAAGGTCCCGATGAGCCAGATCGACGACCAGGATTTGAGCCGCATTGCCAACGAATATGGCGTGGCCACTGCAGCCGATTTGCTGGCGACACTTGGCCAAGGCAAGCACACCGCACACCAGGTGCTTATTAAGCTGGTGCCGAGCATCGGTACTCCGGGCGAAGCCGAGACCACTCCTGAGACTAAGCCAGGCGCCGGTACAGAGGCGGCAATGTCCGACGCCGTGCGCAAACTGCACCTTACCGGCTCGGACTCGCTTCAGGTAGAGGGACAGAACGATCTGCTTGTTTATCGAGCGCGCTGTTGTAACCCGATTCGCGGTGAAGAGATCATTGGGTACGTCACACGCGGCAAGGGGGTAGCCGTTCATGCGCGCAGTTGTTCAAACGTTCAGAACCTGCTCTACGAGAGCGACCGCCGCATTGCCGTGGAGTGGTCCCGCGTTGGAGACGACTCAACTGGCCGTCCGCAACGCTACCCGGTCAAGATCACTGTATTTTGCGATGACCGCACCGGCATGTTGAAAGAGCTGACCGCCGTGATCTCCGAGGACAACACCAACATTCGCGGCGTAGAGATTCACCAGGACGAGAGCGGCGAAGCCATCGTCGAGTTTGTGGTTGAGGCTCAAGATCTTCACCACTTGAATCGGATGGTTCTGGCAATTCGACGCGTGGCCGGGGTTCGGGCAGTGCAGCGGACGCAGAAGCTCTAAGTCTGAGTCTGTAATTCTTCCAAGGCAAACAAAGTCGCAAAAGATCAAAATCGCGATTGGTTGGAATCGATCACGTTGTGGTGACAGTGTGGATGACCTTTTTCCCTCGAATGAGGAGATGGTCCCGGAACCATCTAGTGATGGGATCTTCGACCAACAGATGTATGAGACACCCTACGGCGAGAGCAAGGCTGATACTGCCTGCCACCGAGAGCCACGGATAAACGAGATGAAGCCTGATGAGCACGGTAGGAACAGCGGGCGCAATGAGCGGGTGGAAAAGATAGATCACATACGACGCATCCGCCATGTAGAGAACGAAACGGGGGATGCGCGTCAAGTAGTCTTCCAGCGCGGCCATCGAGGCTATGATGCAGGCCGCGGCGATTCCATGGGGAAGCCCATTGGTGAAGGCCAAGTACGGTATTGGGACAAGCAAGCCCACAAATCCGATAATCATGAGCGGGAGGGCGAGGATCTTTGGAACATGCTTGTTTGCAAGGCAGAATTTGGCGATGAGCATGCCGTAGAAAAACTCCAGCACTCCCGTATTCAGATAGAACGATGCGACCGGCCAGGTGGGTTTGGAAAAGAAAGAGCCTATAGCCATAATCCCAAGAACCGCCCCCACGAATTTGTAAACATTCATTCGCAGGAGCAGCGCGAGGGTAAAAATTGCGTAGAAGAGCATTTCAAAATTGAGAGTCCATCCCACGCCAAGAACGGGCCGAATTTCTCCGTCGCTGTTGACGGAAGGCACAAAGAAGTAAGATTCCAGGGTCTTAACGACACTGAAGTGTGCATGGAGAACATAGCCAGTTGTGAGCAGAAGGGCAATTACTTTAATTGAGGTTGCAATCCAATACATCGGAACGATGCGAATGATGCGACGCTCGGCAAATATCTTCCATCCGTCCCGATTATTCATTAGCTTAGTTGAGGAATAGATCATTACAAAGCCGCTTAAGACAAAGAAAATGTCAACGCCTGTCGCTCCGTCGGGCCAAAAATGGAAATTCTTGTCGAGGCGCTCCGATGCATAGAACGTTGAGTGCGTAACCAGAACCATGAATGCAGCGGTTATCCGAAGGATTTGAAGGCCCAGGTACTTGCGAGTGCCGCCAGCCCCGGTTGGATGTTGGGTCATGATTCTTGACGCCTTCTTTCTCTCACCGCTCTCGCTTATTTTCGTTCGTCTTCAAAATAATAGATAGGTTCTCGTGGGCTTTCTCTTGAATTCTATTTTCATGAACTGCCTTAAGCAAGCTGGATTGGATTCAGGTGTCGCGTCAGCGCAGCGCGGCTTACCCTTCAAACTCAAGAGCACTCATTTGGCTGGCTTCTGCAATTACTCAGGTCGCTATGATCAGTTCATGAGTCAAGAAGCGCAAGTGTGGGACGGGATACGGAGCGGTATTCATGTAGTCGACGGCGGCATGGCGTTTGAGCTACCGACCGCCTAGCACCGATTTTGCAATCGTAGCCAACTGCATGTTCGACGTGCCTTCGTAAATCTTCCCTACTTTGGCGTCGCGGTAGTACTTCTCTGCGGGATAATCGCGGACGAAACCATTGCCGCCAAAAACCTCGACGCACTGGCTGGCCACACGCTCCGCCACCTGCGATGCAAACAGCTTGGTCATTGCCGCTTCCTGCATGTATGGCATTCCGGCATCCTTCAGGCGGGCAGCGTTGTAGACCATCAGCTTGACCGCTTCGATCTCGGTTGCCATTTGCGCCAGTGTGAATTGCACTGCCTGGAAATCTGCGATTGGCTTGCCGAATTGGCGGCGCTCCTTCGCATACCGAACCGCGTGTCCCCATGCACCCTCAGCCAGGCCCAGCATCTGCGCGCCAATCCCGATGCGGCCTTCGTTGAGGGTCTCGATTGCGATCTTGTAGCCTTTGCCTGGTTCGCCGAGGAGACATTCCGGCGGCACTTCGCAACCGTCGAAGATCAGTTCGCAGGTGCTGCTGGCGCGAATGCCCAGTTTGTCTTCTTTGCGGCCTACGGTGAAGCCTGGCGTCCCCTTTTCAACAAGGAAGGCCGTGATGCCGCGGTAGCCTGCCGTCGGATCAAGCGTGGCAAACACGATAAAAAGCCCGGCCTCGCGCGCATTCGAAATCCACAGCTTGCGTCCGTTGAGCCGGAAGCCGTTCGCGACAGTTTCGGCGCGAGTCTGGAGCGCAAACGCATCTGAGCCGGAACCGGCTTCGCTCAGCGCATAAGCGCCCACTGTGCCGGAAGCGAGTTGCGGCAGCCAGAGTTTCTGCTGTTCAGGGCTTGCCCAGCGACGCAGCGCATTGATGACCAGAGTATTATGAACGTCCACCAGCACGGCCACGGCAGGATCAACGGTAGAAACAGCCTCGATAGCCAGAACGGCGTCAAAGAAGGTGCCTCCGGCTCCGCCAAGGTCTTCGGGAACCTCGATGCCCATGAGGCCGAGGTCGAAAAGCTGCTTCACCAGCCCCGCGGCGAATTGCTGGTCTGCATCCATTTGTTGCACGAACGGACCAATCTTTTCTTCGGCAAACTGCCGGACTGTCGTCGAGAACAGGGTCTCTTCTTCAGAAAGACTGGTGAGGGGCGGGTGGAAAATGTGGGCCAAAAGGGAAATGCCTCCGGCCTCGCAGTTTATCAAAAACAGCTACGCGTGTGCCCGGAGTTGGTGCCGGCACCGCACGACTGTGAACGCTGCGTGAGCGAGACAGAGCGCCGCAACGCCTCGTCTCGCTCATGCCGGACCAATCAGGCACTACCGGCGGTGAGCGCCACCACCGCCTCGATACCCAGGCAGACGGTGTTCACCGCCGCCATCGTGGGGAGCAGGGCCTTCATGACCTTGCCCATCGCGCGCTTCATTTGCGTGGAAGTGATTGAACCGTTCCTCACCGCGACCGGGCAGGGGACCAACGTAGCCGTGATGGGGGTCAAAGCGGTTGTCAACGTGGCCATAGAATCCGTGATGGCCATGGAACCATGGACCGGCCCCTAGAAACACCCCGCCTACGAACCAGTCGGGCCCATAGTAGCCATAGGGGGCGCAGTCATACGGTGCATAGTCAAAGTAGCCATAGGGGCACACTGGGGCCACACCCACGCTGACAGCAACCTGGGCCGGTCCCAGGGATGCGCAACTAAGCAGCGCAATTGCGAGGACTGAGAAAGCAAGGACTTTACCTTTGAACATAGTTTCTCCTTGACTCGTTTAGATTTGATCGGAGTGCGTAGAGTTGTATCTCCGGCCACAGTTCTGCATAGAACACCTCAGCGCCGGTCGGAAATCAAATTTAAATAAAAGTCTAGCGAGCCGCGCTCAGGTCGATTCCGCGAACCAGTTTCAACGCGGCCATGCCTTTGCCGGGCGGAACGAATCCGGTAGCACGGCCAGCGATAGAGAGCTTTTCGTGGCTCAGTAATTTACGAATCTGAATGCGCGCATGCTCGGCCCAGGGCCCTGAACTGTCGAGCCGAATATAGGCATGCCAGTGCCGGAGCGCCTTTCTGCGCTCACTTTTTCGCTCATACGCCAAAGCCAGGTTGTAGTGGGCATCGGCATAACGTGGCGAGAGCAAAACAGCTTGACGGTAGGCGGCGATGGATTCATCCGGGCGCTGCAACTCGTCGAGCACGTTGCCCAAATCGAAGAAGGCGAGTACGTAAGCGGGATCGACTACGGTAGCGCGGCGGTAAAGCTCCTCGGCGCGGCCATATTGGCGCAGGTGAAAGTTGATAGTTCCCAGGTTGATATAGGCGGCCGCGTATTCCGGATCGATCTCCAGAATCTCCTCATAGAGAGAGATGGCGCGATGCTTCTCGCCCGCCTCCTCAGCTTGGACAGCAGCCAGAAAGCGGTCATGCACACCACGCGGACTAGTCGCGGCCGGCCGACGGATGGGACACGGCTCGAAGCCGGTTGAAGGCTTCTCGGTGCGGCTTGCCTGGCCGCCGCGTTCAAGCTTGTCCAGGCGTTCGAAGTCGAACAGAAGCTGGCGGCGAATGGGATCTACGATCGCACCGCAATGACGGAAGGCAAGGCGCGTTCCTGTACGGATCACGCACGCCTCCAGCAGCGGATTGGCCATTCCAGACACGGCCTTCATGGCTACAACTGAGTGCCGAATGACGGCGGCGGACACATCGTCTTCACGCAAGGCGCGCAGCGTCCGCAACTGCCCAAGGTCCTGAAAACTGTAGCTCTGCTGCTGGGGAATGAGGTCGGCACGCTCCCACCCCTGTAACTGGTGGGAACTGATCTGCAAGATCCGCAACACATCCTGACGGCTATAGCTGGTCACTCTTGAGTGCTCCCACCCCCGCACTTACCTGCACGGTCTTGGTCCGAGGGCTTGAACTCGTGTTCTGAACCGAATCCCTGGCCTTGATTGCCTGCTTCCGGCCCTGCACCCGGCTGTTGGAACAGTTACTGAGGAACCGCTCTTGCTGCGATTATGCCAAGAGTATGCGTGGATAAGCAGACTCTTACTACCGTTGGATCAAAAAAATACGTGGATAATTGGTACCTGACTTGGTTCACTCCGCTGGTTTCCTGTTGAATCTTGTGGAAAACCCCAAAAGTTGGACCTTGTTCAAGCGGATTTGGGGCATTCGTATGTCCTTGCTAGGAATTGTTTTTGCGGTGTTCTCGAGGGGTGAGTCTCAAGTTCATCGACGAACAAGAGCAGATTCTTAGACTCAGCACCCCCGAACTGAAGAACGTTCGGGGCTCCTTTCGCACAAGATGACAAACAGTTTTGTCGCCTATTCCAGCTTCAGGGCCCTTAATTTCTGCTCCGCATTTTGGAAAGCAGCCGCAGAATCTCAATGTATAGCCAGACCAGGGTCACCATGATGCCGAAAGCGCCATACCATTCCATGTACTTCGGGGCGCCGGCTTGCACGCCTTGCTCGATGAAATCGAAGTCGAGCACCAGGTTGAGGGCGGCAACGGCCACCACAATCAGGCTGAAACCGATGCCGATGGCTCCAGAGCCGTTGATGGAATAGAACCGAATTCCGAAAAACCCGAGCAGCATTTGCGCCAGGTAGAAAAAGAAGATACCGCCGGTTGCCGCGATTACGCCAAGGCGGAACTTCTGCGTCACCTTGATCAAGCCGGACTGGTAAGCAATCAAGAGTACAAAGAGCGTACCAAAGGTCAGGCTCACGGCCTGGATGCCGATGCCCGGATAGCGCAGATCCATCATCGCCGACAAGCCGCCAAGCAGCAGGCCCTCCATCAGTGCATAAATCGGGGCGGTCACCGGGGCCCACTCCTTTTTGAATGAAGAGACCAGACCAAAGATCAACCCACCAAACATGCCGACCAGCATCAGAGGCAATACGTCCGCGATGTCGTGCGACCGGATGAACATGCTCCAGGTCCAGGCCGCGGTAGCCAGCGCGCAGATAAGCAGAATGCCAGTCTTGTTTACTGTCCCGCTCAGCGTCATGCGGTTGGTGGCGTCAATAAGGCCACCCTGGCCGTATTGGACTCCGGGAAGATTTCGAAACGTCTTGTCGCTCAAGGCGGGGTTGGAAGTCTTCAATAAAGGCATTTGATTCTCCTGAACTCGACCATGTGGCGCTCGCCTGCATCAGCCGCATACGACGCGGCGCCTCTCTGATTTTAGACCCTGGGCAATCAGAAAACTTGCGGGAGCGCGACTGCACTAGAAGTTCAAACACCGTTTCCAGGCTCGGGAAAACCCCGATGGGGACCGCTTCGACTGCTATATTTTTCTGATTCTGCTGGGCTTAACAATTCCACATGCGATTGATTTTGTCACTTCTCTTCTCACGCAGGATGCTGCCCGCCTCGAGTCGGACCTTGAAATAGACTTTGGCAAAAATGGGAAATTGCGTGTCTCGATCCAAATCGGGACCACCGCTTGTACTCATCGATGTATATATCCGGGGAGGAAGTCAGCTACATGACGATAATCGCGACAGAGATTGCATTCGCTGACGCTCTCGCGGCTTGACAGGAATGACGACGAATCGCAAACAGTTGTTCTAACACTCGGGACGCGGGCTGTCAGTCGTCTTGGTTGTTATCGATTGCGCATGCGGGAGTCTGCCAGGTGAGAGTAGACGCCCCAAGCAACTACATCGTTGAAATCGGAGTGTTCGGAATGAAGAGTCTTTGCGAGTTCACACGTAATTGCGGATCAGAACACGATGATGTCACGACGCCCGGAATTGTCTTCTTGGTTCGGCCAGTCAAGGTCCCGTCTCGCGGTTGCCTGCGCAACATCTGCAGGCGAGTCGCGCGCTCCAGTTACGGCGCAATTCTCGCCATCTTGCTAGCATTTGTTGGTTTTCCTGAAAAGGCTTCCGCAATTCCCGCTTTTGCGAAAAAGACGGGACTTCGCTGTTCCGCTTGCCATGAGGCATGGCCCAAACTCAATGCCTTTGGCCAAGCCTTCAGGGACAACGGCTATCAGATCGGCAACGAACGGGACTCCCCTATCTACGCGTCACCGCTCTATTGGCCTGCGGGGGTTCGGTACACTCCCCAATGGCACAGAGAACGCAACAGCGCCGAAGCAACCAATCAATCCGCAACCGGTGTGCAACCAGTGTCCACCCAGGGCTTCGACCTCTCCGGCATCGATTTGTGGTTTGCGGGGTTGCTGGCAAAAAACATTTCATTTGTGGTGCTGCCGTCGTCTGATGAATACGCAAACTTCCATCTTGAATCGGGATGGGTGAGGTTCGACAACCTTATGAAGTCGCCTTGGCTCAATCTCAAAGCTGGCAAGTTTGAGTTGGACACCGTGGTTTCGGAAAAGCGCATGTTAACCCTATCGCAAGTTGGCGGCACTTATCAGATGTATCACTTTCTGCCGCTGATCGATCCAAAGGCATCTGCCACGACGCCGGTTGCGGCAGGAGAGACAGGCGTTAGCACGACGGGCTTCGGGCTCGGCGACAACCAACTTGGACTGGAACTGGGCGGGCACTCCCACAACGACTACACACGCTACACGGTATCCTTGCTGAGCAGCAGCGACGGCTCTGTGAACTTGCCTACAAGCAAGGGCTATGACACCTATATGGATGTGAGCCAGTCGGTGATGGTCAACAGGCTTGGCCCACAAACCTTCGGTGCATTCAATTACATTGGCCAATCTCCTACACGCTACCTTACGCAGACGCCTGCCGGGGGAGGGGCTCCCGCAAATATCGCCGGCAGCGGCTATGGGAACAGGGACTTCACGCGAACGGGAGGATACGCACTGCTTTCTGCCAAGAAACTGGACGTTGTTCCGATGTTCATGCACGCAACTGAGAGCGCCGACATCGCGTTGGGGATCCCTTCAAACGAGGCGACGCCCAAGGGGGTTCAAAATCCAAGTTGGAATGGCCGAATGCTGGAACTCTACTACACAGAGAACCTGCAGTTCATCGTGATCGCGCGCTACGAGGACATAAGAGACTCCCGTCAGGTTTTTGCGTCGAGCATCAGCAACTTTGGGGATATGGATGTGGAGACGATCGCGGTCCGCTGGATGCCATTTATGCATAGCCGGGCGGGACTGGCTATCTGTCCGGAGTATTCAAAGCTGCACCAGATTGGCGCCTCGGCAACTCAAACTAACCAAACGCTCAGCAGCGCATTCATCGGTTTGGACTTTGCGTTCTAACTGGCAGGAGGATTCCATGAAAGCCTTTCTTCGAAGCTCGATGTACGTTGGAATTATCGCAATAGGTGTAGGAGTTTGTGCCGGTGCGCAGCAGGCTCATCCGAGTAAACTCGCGGGAGACTTTGCTGCTGGAAAAGAGGAGTTCCCGCGATACTGCAACGGTTGTCACGGAATTCGCGGCGACGGGAAGGGTACAGTTGCGCCCTACCTTGATCCAAAGCCGCGCGACTATACGATGGGGATTTTCAAGTGCCGCTCAACCCCCACCGGAACGCTTCCGACAGACGAAGATCTCTATGACACAATGACTCGCGGCTTCGTCACTGCGGCAATGCCGCCATGGGCCCCTCTCCCCCCTCAAACTCGCATGGACATCGTGGAATATCTCAAAGGCTTCTCGCCGCGATTTGCGAACGAGGCGCCCGGCATTCCGATCGTGATCCCAGTCGAGAGTGCGGTTACTGTGAGCAGCATCAAGCAGGGCGAAGAACTATACCAAAAACTCCTGTGCGCCAAGTGCCATGGTGCGAGGGGGCATGGCGACGGGCCAGACGCCCCGACATTGGTCAATGTCAAGCATGAACCGCTTCCCCCCTACGACTTCACCGTCACGAATCGATTCAAGTGTGGCGAAACCAACAGCGACCTGTATCGCACGTTCATGACGGGAATGGATGGAAGTCCAATGCTCTCCTATGCCGACAAGCTCACATCCGATCAGGGCTGGCACTTAGTGCACTACGTGCGAACTCTACAGGTTGCACGCAAAAATAAGGGGAACAGCGTTCTGGCTCCTGCGGTTGGGCAGAAGTCAATTGCTCCTTCCCAGCAATAGAGCCAGCGGCGGGGAGTGTTCAAGTGAAAGGTGTGAACGCGGCATGATCGGCGTTATGCTGGACTCGGCGTAGGGCTGCCCCGAAGAGCGAGTCGAACAAAGCCAGTTGTCTCTTCTAGTTTTACGTTCCATTAAGAGGCAATTCTTCGATGCGCTGACACCAAGCCCGCAGCTCCTTTTCAGACACTCTGTTGCCAATCTCCTGGAAGCTGCTTGCAGCGTTCCGCATCAGAGAACGCCAGTTTGAGTGCGTACAGCAGACCGAGCCAGGGGATTCTACCTGAGCTTTTAACCCCGTTAACCTCCCCAGCAATTCGGAGAAAGTGCCTCGCAAGAGTCGCCGACGGGTTCGCGGGGAAAGGGGGCTGGAAAAAGCAAAGGTCGTTCTGTAATGGATCGGTTAGGAAATGGCGACTTCTCTGCGATAAGCAGGCAGACCTCCCACAGGTCATGAAAGACGAGAAAGCAGGCAGAACCATCCTGTGTAGAGATCGCAAATGAGCGGAACCCGTCGTGGGTGCATCCTCAGCCGCCGAGGAACATTGGGACCAGATCAACTGGAAACAATGTGAGCGGCAGGTTTCTCGTTTGCAGGCGCCTGTCGTCGAGGCATCTCGGGAGGACCGCTGGGGCAATGTTCGATGTTTGCAACGGTTGCTCACCTGCTCATTCAGCAACAAGACCCTGGTCGTAAAACGAGTGACAGAAAACAAGGTAAAAGAACCTCGGGCGCAGACCATGTACTTTGGTCTGCGCGGCAGTCCAAACTCAAAGCGATCGCGTCGTGACAGCGTCGAGGACATCACCCCCAGCCGTTATGGCGGATATATATTCCGGAATCCAGCGAAAAGTTGAGATCCCTTTCGATTCCCATGACGAAAGCCAGAGCCATGCAGACGCTATACCTGATAGCTCTCGTTGCTCTGGCCAGCGAGCGGCCGACCGGTACTTCTTGATGACACCCTTCAGGTCTTCAATTGCTTCCGTGTCCGAACTGCGCCGCTGGAGCGCCTCCATCTGCTTGAGATCAGACTCTCCGGCAACGCTTCTATCGAGGCAAGGATAGAAGCAGAAATCATAGTGACAGTAGTCCAAGAGACAGCAAGGAAATCGTCCACAACTCTCTCATGAATTCAGGGTACTCATAGCAATGGATCAGACTGTGATCCAGGTCGGGAGTTCTCTCTCAAGCTCTATCCAGTCGACCCTTCCCGGTAGCTCCTGCGGGAAGTCCTCGACGCTGAGGACAAAAAGGACCGACCATCGCCACGACCAAGAGACAGAAGGTTGACTCTCCGACTTGGGCTGGATAAGTCGCCCGCACCCATTACACAGACCCACGATTTAAACCCTGGGCAAGCGATCGGCATTGAGGAAACAATAAACCGGCGGAGGACCAGCTGGTCAGGGCTGCGCTTGCGAACCAGCGCTGATGATCTGATGAAATGAAAACTGGTTGGTGATGTCCTTCATTGCGTGCCCAAGCTCTGAGAGATGCTCGCATGACTTTGTGGACTGCTGCACGTCGTCAGCCGACTCCGTTGTTAGCCTGGCGATCTGCTCAACATTGGAGTTGATTTGCAGCACCGAGTCCCCTTGTTGGCCTGCGGCAGTCGAGATTCGAGCTATCATGTCACCGACGTTTTGCGCTGCAGCGATAATCTGCTCGAGTGAGGCTCCTGCCTTGGAAGTGGTAATCACTCCGGCCTCTACTTGCTTCGTACCTGAGTGCATCTGCGTGACGGCCTGCCTGGTCTCAACCTGGACCTTGTCGATCATCCCCGCAATCTCTTTGGTCGCCATCGTGGTGCGCTCGGCCAAGCGCCGAACCTCGCCGGCTACCACAGCAAATCCGCGTCCCTGTCCACCGGCTCGTGCCGCTTCGATTGCGGCATTCAGCGCCAGCAAGTTGGTCTGCTTCGCGATTTCATCGATTACCTTGACAATCTTGCCTATCTGATCCGAACTCTTCCCAAGATCCTCGATTTTCTTTGCGGTCGCGTTTACTGACACAGCGATTGAGTTCATGTGGATTAAAGCGTCATTGACGATCATGCCGCCCCTCCTCGCAATCTCGACTGTATTGCCTGCCGACTCAGAGGCGCATTTGGAGTCATCCGAAACTCGCTGCACACTCTCAACCATCTCCTGCATGGAGTCACCTATTTGCCGGATGCGATCGCGCTGGACAATGGCAGCCTCGGCCGATCGAGCGGTGCGTGTCATAATCTCGCTGGCAGCCATGGTGATTTGGTCACCGCAATAATCAATTCCTGAAATTGTGCCGGTCATCTGTTCCAGCGCGCTGTTCATATACGAAGACATGTATCCAATATCGTCGCTGGCGAGAACCTCAATGTTGCCTTTCAAGACTCCCTTGCCGAGCATTTTGATCGCAGCCTCCAGAGGCTTGATGGAGCGACTCACCTGGTTTGAGAATCGAAGTGTTCCGACGGTGCCGAAAATGATTGCGAACAGCATGATGCCCCAAACTTCAGGAATGCCGCGTGCGACATTGTCAATCGCGGCTTGCGTAATGTTTTCGCTGCGCTTATTGTCGATATCCGCCAGCGACTCTTCAACCTTGCGCCGGGCCTGCGTCGCCTCCTGGAGTTTGGAGTTGTAAAGGCTCCACGCTTCCTGTTTCAGGCCGGCTCGGCTGGCAGCCTTGATCTCCATCCATACCTCGTAAAATTGTGCCTGATCATTGGCAAGTTCTGCGAGACCGTCGCGGTCTTTGGGGTCTGATTTGGGATATTTCTCGCGAATTTCCAGCAAGTCCGACTGGGCTTTGTCCACCTGCGCTTCGTATTTGGTGAGATCCGCTTCGCTGGTTGAATTGATGTCGAAGATGATGGCAATGCGCTGGTCTTTAGCCACCGCTTTCATGGTTCCAGCCAGATAAAGTGTCGCAAAAGTGTCCTGGTTCAATACATTAATTACTGCCCTGGTTCGATACATACTTGTAAGGGAAAGGGTTCCTTGAATGGCAGTAAGCGCTCCCAAAACCAAAGAGATTATCTGAATCCTCTTACCCAGTGATGATCTTGCCATAATTTCGGCCGCTCCTTGGCGACATTTCAATGGGCTCGAGGACTCCAATTCCTAATGCCGCGACCGTACAACCAATGGCGAGGCCGAAGGGGCTATTCTGTAAGGCCTAGATTCCGGAGTTCAACCTGCAACTTTGCGATATCGATTGGCTTCATCATGTACGCATTGCACTTCCCCAGCAATGCATTGGTAATGCTGCTCATGTCGGACAAAGCGGTTGTCACAATAATCTTCATCTTTCGCAATGTCTCGGCCTCAGCTTCTTGTGTGCGAATCTCCCTGATTGCTTCCTGGCCGTCCATCACGGGCATGTGTAAATCCATGCAGACAAGGTCGTAACTTCTACGCTCCATTCGCGCCTTTTTGACTGCCTGAACCGCCTCCATTCCGTTTACGACAATGTCGCATTCGCCGTATTTCGAGAGAAACTTCTGCAGTACTATCCGGCTTGTAACGTCATCCTCTGCAACGAGACACCTCATATACCCCGCCCTCCCATCCCTTGCAAGCTCACATCTAATGCCGAATACGCTCAAGCTCAACACAGGCCCAGTACAGGCCTCTCTCCACTTATCGACTGCACTCGCTGCAATCTTGAGTCAATGCTGCGCAGAATTGGTATCGCGCTCCCAAAATGACTTTATCGATGCACGGAGGCATCCGAATGTTGTGAAAGGGAGGACCCTGCACGATCTGTCCAGGCACAGACAGTCTCAACTTCCGCTTTCGTCAGGCGAGAGTCTCTGTGAATCCGCCAATATCTGGCTAAAGGCATATCGCCGGAGCGCAACTCTTCACAGATTCCGCTTAGAGCGGCGCGCTCCTCATCTTGACTCCACGAATCGGTAGTGTTCCACTCTGAGAAATTCATTTGTGAGCGCGCACGGCTTACGTCCTCCTGAATCAGGTCCGACACTACAGGAAGGCGGCTGTACAAGGGCCAACGTGTCTCATTTGAATGGCAGTCTTTGCAGGAACGGACCAAAATAGCCTCGACGTTCCTCGGTACATCGACCTGCGATTCAAGACTATGACCCAAGATGACGGCCGGGTTATCACCCTCGGGAATTCTACTTACGAACCAGATCGCCGCAGAGATAGCAACCGCCGGCGCAACGATGCTCAAGCATATTTTCAGCTTCATTGTCTGGCCCCTACTCCATGGGACGGTAACAGTGCACATCCGGTCCGGAGGATCAATCTACTTTTGAACATGAACGATCAGCTTCATTTTCGTATGAATGGAGCACTGAACTGCAATGGTTCCTTCTTTGTTGAAGCTAATCGAAGAACTCGCCCCAGGGGCCTGTCTTTGCAGATCGAATGCCATCCCTGGTGTTACCGAGTAAACGTTGTGCGTCACCTCGTCGTCGTTCTTGAAGATGAGCCTTTCACCAGGCCTTATCGTAATTTCAGATTTGGAAAATGCCTTGTTCGCCTGACTGATTTCATGGTCTGCCGCAATCATTGGCATCGCAGTTGTTGTCAGCAGTAGTGTCGAGAGAATAGTCCTAAGCATTTTGAAATTCCTCATGTGTGTTGTCTACCTATCTTGGAAAGAGTGGAACTTCCGTCGGTTTGTCGATGCTGGTCAGCGTTCTAAGGAAATCAACTAGATCCCTTTTTTCTTGCGCTGAGAGGTGTAGTGGCACTATTTCAGGCGCGAGGCCAAGACGTTTTACGTCTCCGCCTCGATCGTAGTAATCGACAACATCTTCGAGTGTCTGCTCTGAACCATCATGCATGAACGGAGCGCGTTGATCCGCATTCCGTAGCGTGGGAGTCTTGAACGCAAACTGCATTGCAGCAAGGGGCAACCGCACTCCCCTGCCCCGATCACTGCCTTCGATACCGATATCGTGAAATCCGTTGTCTGTGAAGTTCCAGCCACTATGGCACTTTGCGCAAGCGGCTTTGCCGTTGAACAAGTCAAATCCATGTTTTGCTGCGCCGGAGATTGCGTTATCTTGTCCGGAAATCCATTTGTCGAAGGGAGCCTCTCCGGAAACTACCGTTCGTTCGAAAGTAGCGATAGCACGAGCGACGGTTTTCTCGTTTAATGGTTCACCGGGATACGCCCGGGCGAAGAGCAACCTATACCCCACGATGCCGTCTATTGTTCGAATCATTTTGTCGAGCGGTTGGTTCATTTCGCCAGGCGCGGCAATTGGGTCAAGAGCCTGTTGTTCAAGATCGTCGGCCCGTCCATCCCAAAACAGGAGATCTGCCCAGGCGATGTTCAAAATGGTCGGTGAA
>Ga0302140_10002472_pt1 | contig 23995 bp, 26 predicted proteins | sample I_Bog_E1_1_FD_202095 | JGI IMG/M metagenome (GOLD analysis project Ga0302140, IMG submission 202095) | Peat permafrost microbial communities from Stordalen Mire near Abisko, Sweden - I_Bog_E1_1 | ecosystem: Environmental > Terrestrial > Soil > Wetlands > Peat | place: Sweden: Abisko, Stordalen... | reverse complement strand
AATAAATTGCAAACCAGATGAATATATAAGTAAAATTATGGAAATCTAAACAACTCATAATTTTACTTATATAGTTATAAAATTTCATGCGTTTGTCCTGGATCTGGCAGCAGGAGCTATTGAAGCACTTCAGAAATATGGATATAATATAGGAGATAATTCGAAATTCATACCAGTTTTTGGAATTGGCGGAACTATTGAAGCTAAAAATTTAATTGATAAAGGACTTATGTCTGGTACTGTTGCTATGGATTTAAAAAAAGCAGCAGAGGAATTTTATGCTATTGGAATTAACCAAATTAATAATGTAAATCCTATAGAAAATACAAATTTAAAATCTGAAGATGGTGTAATTACTATTGAAACAAATCTAAAGAAATATATATTTCCATTTTATCCAAGCTTAGCTTGATGACATTACCCTGTCAAGTAGACAGGGTAAATAATAAATTTTTTTTTTATTTTAACTGTCTACTATAAAGGGAGCATATCATTTTCGTGGGTTTCATGGTGGAGGCGAAGCGTACATAACCCCTGCTCTATTCTCCAATTTTAATAACTTTAGCATACACTTATTATACATGCGCTAAACTTTATCCATCATTTATTTGTTTTCTGGTTATATAACTTCCCATTATAGACATAACAAACATTTTTTAATGTTATTTTGCTAATTTACTCAACAATAAATTAAGAATAGATTATTTCTTTTTCATAAATAATCTATTCTCAATTATACTACAATATTTTATTTTTCGCCTATATTTTTCCAAAACTTTTTTACCATTTAAAAATTTTCTTTCTCAATAGTACTCAAATCTTATACTAAGTGTTCTTTCTCTTAAATTTAATTAGGAAGTCACTTTTCTCTAAAACAAAATTCTTATTAAAAATATACTTACTTAGTAGTAATGGATTGGAGTTAAATGGGATAAAGACTTCGTTTTCTGTTTCATGAAAATAGATATCACTATCCCATATTTCTAATAATTTATTTGCTGCTAACGAAATCCCTATTTCAGTCAGTTTGATAAGATGATTGTATTCTTCAATTATCTCTTCTATTAGGCATGCCTCTTTAAGTAAAACTATTTTCTCTTGTGAAATAAAGTTTTTCAGCTTATTTATATCTACCCAATTTTCAAACGCATTTTGAACATAGTAAATTCTTTCTAAATCCTGCACATAATCATTATAGTTATGTCCCATAGCTATAATATATAGCTGCCTAATAGTTTTTAACAAAAACTTTTCGTCCATTAATTTAGTTATATAGTTCTCACTTATATTAATAAATCCATTAGCAAGTATATTTTCATTTTGCGGATCAATTATATATTCGCTAAAGATTTTCCATATATTTTCATTATCAACTTCAAGCTCCTCTAGTATTTTTATTTGTTCAACTCGAGAAGCACTGCTTAAATTCCTTACAAAAAACAAATATTCAAGGTAAATTAAAAATTCCAATGATTTCTTATCTCTCTTTGAAGATTGAACAATAAACTCATTTCTATATCTAGAGCTAAGTCCCCTTGAGAATGTTGGTTCAATACCTACGCCATTAAAGAACATTCCCCATTCCCTCATTCTATGCTCCACTACCTTCACTCGTGCTGAATCAAGGTAGCATTTCATAATATATAATTTAACATCTTGTAAAATAGCTTCATTCTCATATTCAAAATACCTAAGAATACGATCTAAGTCATTAAAAGCTTCTACTATTTTATTTATCTTAAAAATATTATTATCACTTACCGTATAATCACGAGATACATTCTTATATATTAAGTCTAATAGTTCACTATCTTCCTTCTCTGGGGTATTATAACATTCCAAACTATCCCTCAAACTCAAAATTGTCATCTCCTAGCAACTTGTTTGCATCTAACGTTTCCAAAGAAACTTTCCATTTATAGAGATATTGTTCTTTACTTTTTACTTTTTTCTCGTCAGAATCAGAATTTATTAAATAATACATTAAGCTCTTTGTTGTCTTATCCAATCTGGAAGGAGTACTAACTAAAGTTCCAATTCTAAAACTATCTTCAATTTCAGTTCCCCCTCGATAACCTGCCGCAATCATAACATCTACATTTGTAATTGGATAATTATCAATTAATTTCCCTATACACAATTTTTTTAATCTACAATTATTGAAATCATCAACCCAATTTATCCTTTCAGTATCACCAGTATCTCCATTTATAATTCTAATTCCCAAGGATGCACGAATTTTCTCCATATCATCTTTTTCATAAGAAACTACGAGTATATTTCTTTCCTTATTCTTTTTTAATACATACTTTATAAACTGAAATTTTGATAAGTCTGAATTTCTTAAATCAATCTTATAGCATTCCAATCTCTTTTGGTACAAATTAGTGACTAACTCGTCAGAAGATATATTATAGGTTATTCCTCCAAATAGATTGAGAATGCTACGTTCCATTCTGTCATTCCTACTTAACGTAGAATCCAGCGCAAATTTATATGTTGATTTTAAATATAATAAATCTGCTGCTTTCTCAGTAACGACCTTATGAGCATTATCATATATTATTACTCCCCAATTATTTTCAAACAGTCTCTCAAATATTGAATTGTCTTTTGTAGTTCTTATAATATCGTAAGTATAAATGTTGATTTTACTTATTTTATTTATGTTGGAATCATTAATAAATACCGAAATATCCTTGTTAGAAATATCTAAATATTTAAGAAGCATTTCCTTCCACCTTAAGCAATTATGTTTGTTTTCACACAATATTAGAGTAACCCTTTTAAAGTATTGAATTAATTTTATAGCTACATATGTTTTTCCTGAACCCACAGGCATTACTGCAAGTCCTCTTCTCATATGTACTAAAGCATCAAAAGCTTGTGTTTGATAATATCTTAGATTTATGCCTTCTTTAAATTCAAAGTCTACAGTTCCATCTGTATCAATAGTAGGAAATGTTATATTTACATCTTTTTCTGCTAAACGTTCTATCAACTTGAAATTATCTGTTCTCGGATAAGTGTATAACTTTTCCTCACTACATGGCTTAAGTTTATCCTTAATCTTTTTATCTTCTTCTAAGAATGAAGGGTCCCCTTTCATTATCCTAATAATAATTTCCGCTTTACTTAATGTTAAACTTACAACTTTTAGATCTTTTTCTATTTCCTCTAAATGCTCAATTAAAACATATGGTATTTCATTGTAGCTATATCTATTTAGAAATCTAATAAATTCATTTTTATATTCATCACCCATCAATAAAAGAGATGCTATAGAATAATCCTCAATTTTATATACCTCTATTTTATCTGTATATTGGACTTGTACTGTTGTTTTCTTTAAATAATTACTAATCTCAATTTCATCACTTGCTGAAAATTTTCTATAAAAATATATAGTTCCATCTTTATGAATAATTAATGGAAGACTCAATTACTATCACCTTTTAAAAAGTATTTGTTATAACTTATGACAGCTTGTACACCTTTATTCTAACTATATTGTAGTAATATGTTTAAACTTTTATCCAACTTCCACTTTCGTCAACTCTAAAGCCATCAGGAGTGACACAATCACAATACATCCTGCCATGCTTATCAAATGCATAACAAGTACTGCCAATCCACTTCCACAAAGGTTTATCCTTAGAACCTCTGATCATTTTACAATCAGAACCTAAGTAATACCAATATTTATAATCTTCATAATAATACCAGGCATCTTGTAACGCATACCCCCTACTATCAAATATATACAACTCTCTATCAATCTCCTGCCAACCATCTTCTGATGTATAATAGCACTTGTTAACATCATTATAACAATACCACCATCCCACATCGTTTCTATTCCATCCAATTTTCCATTCCCCATTACTACAACCACCAGCTCCAACTAATCCATTAACAATAGCTCTTGCAATTACTTCTGAATCATATACATCCGCATCTGAACTATCAGCAAACAAACATTCAACTAAAATTGCAGGCATAACAGTTTTATTTAGTACAATAAGACTTCTTGTCTTTACCCCTCTATTAGGTAAGTTTAAAGAACTTGCCAACCCATTACTTATTTTCACAGCATACTGATTAGCTACCTCTGACTTTCTAGCAACACATATTTCTGGCCCTGTTCCTCCCCCTGCATTAATATGAATCTCAACATATAGTTCAATATCTGTTATCTTTGCTATTTCATTAGCTTTATTTGCCCTTTCAAAGCAATCCTCACAATTATAACTATTACTTGCATCCACCCTAAGTAAATTAACTCCATGACCTTTGTGATTTAAATATTCCGCAACTAAAATTCCAATCTGCCTATTACAGTTACTCTCATCAAGCCTATCAATAACTCCACATCCCACATTTCCACTTGCAGTATGACCTACAGCAATTATAAAATTACTCATTTTTTTGCATCTCCTCTATAATCTTTAAATTTTTTGCATTTACATCTAAGTTATATGCTTTTTAACCATATATACTATATGTAGAGGTGAATTTAACAACAAACACAATATATGTAAATTAATTACTTTGATTCATAACTCTTAATTCAAGAAGGAGGTTTATATGGATTTTAATTATATTGAAACTTTAGTTACTAGATGTAAGAATAATGATGAAGCAGCAAAAGAAAAACTAGCTGCAGAATTTAGACCTTTAATCTACAATATTTCTAAAAGAACCTTTATTGACGGTTATAATGTACACGATATTCAGCAAGAATGTTATAAATCCCTTTTCAAATGTGTTTCCATGTACAATTTAGAAAAGCATAGATTCGTTGCCTATGCTACTAATGCAATTAAAAATAATATGAGTGATTTGATAAAAAGAATTAAGACTAGAAGCTCTACAGAAGGTAATGATGCTCTAAGCCTACATGATGATGTTGAAAAAGACTTTCCTTCACAAGAAATCTCCACTGAAATTTCATTATGTGAAATGTGTGACTTCCAAGATTTAAGGCTGGCTCTTAAGAATTTAAATGAAGAGGAAAGGGATTTTATAAATTTTGTATTCTTTAAAAATAATACAGTTAAAGACTATGCTTATCTTAAAAATATGTGTTACTCTACTGCTATTGTAAAAAAGAAAACTATACTCAAAAAAATCCTTACCAATATTTCTCTTTATTATAGAAGCGCAAAAGCTTAACAGCTCCAAGGTTAATTTATCCTTGGAGCTGTTATTTTTATAATAGCAATATTAATATTTCATTCACCTATTCAAAATTAAAATCATTAACCACCTCTGTAGTTTTGTCCTCATAATTATCTACAACCTTCTCAATCTCATCGCAAATATATTTGAGACTACATCCTTGGCACTTATCTAATATCCCATTATCAAGTAAAGAACATCTAAGTTCATCACTGAAAGTAGAATTTCTAATTGCTAGAGCTATTTGCTTTTTATCAAATACTTCTCCTTCTTCTGAATTAATCTTAATTTCATCTCTAATCATTTTTACAACACACTCCACTAATTTATTTGCAGTTCTAAAAGTTTCTTTGCTGCTATTATGGATATATGTTTTGTAATGTAACATAACATTAAAATGAATAATATTTTTATAGTAATACCCTCTCAACCTGAATTTTTGGCGCATATTCTGAAGAATATTTATGGTAATATGGTTTAGAATATATATTCCTATATGGTAATATTCTTCAGAATAAATATGGTACAAAATATTTATGGTAAACCATATTAGAATATGCTTAATTCAGCCATATATCCTAAGTAAGAATATTAGTAAAGGAGGCTACTTATGGCAAGAAGAAAACAAAACCAAATACCTAAAAATGATTTTGCTGCTGAAGAGGATCTAGATGTTTGTGGCTTTACATCAGAACTTATTGCAACTGGAGAATGCATTTCATCATTTTCATTTGATGATGATTCTATAAATGAAACTAAACCTTATGTTACAACTAATACGGAAAATAAAAGCAATCTTGATACTTCTTTTACTATAGCTAATGATACTGTAAACTTTACTATTGGTCCTGATAATGAGCAAACTCCAAATTCCTCTGTTGCTTCAAATAATATATCTACATCAAACACTAATGATAAGTTCAATAATACAACAATCTCAAATAATCAAATTACTTTAAATAAAAATAATTCCTTAGAAGATAATAGAAAAGCTCCTGTAGTAAATGGTATGGCCCCACCTATTAATGGAGAATATTTAGATATTAAGAGAACCTATATGCTTAGAGCTTCTACAGTCAGAAAAATTAATGAACTTAAAAGCATTCATCCTGAATTAAATACTTATGTAAGTACCATCGTTGATTTAGCTATAGCTCATTATTATGAACATATAATTAGTGGTGGTAGCCAGAAATAAATGATTTTCATAATTTATTGCTAATAATAATATAGATAATATTTTAACTGCTTTATAAAATATTATGGTTTTATTCATATATCCCTTATGGGAGGTGATGAATTTATGGAAATGAACGAATTAATTAATTTGATAGTTAATAATAGTTTTGCTGTGGCTGTTTCTGCATATTTGCTGATCCGCTTAGAGAAACAAATTAATAGTCTGTCTTCTTCAATTAATAAATTAAATACAATAATATCAACAAAACTTGGAGTTGTTATAGATAATGATAATTCTGATAAGGTGGCTTAAGTACCAAAAAGACAATAAACAATGTTTATTGTCTTTAATTTTGTTTATATTTTTGGTTCTGTTAGATTAGATTGTTGATATATACACACTAAAACTAAACAGTTCAATTTGAATTTAACTCATCTGTTAATACACAAATTGAGTTGGCTTGATTGCGATGTTGAGACTAAAATAATAGCATAAATTTAAGATATAGCTGAACTTTGTAACAGCACTATCTTAAATTTATGCACCTCACTATCGCAATCAATTACTAGAACGAAGTCGCTAAAAGCCGACCGTCCCGTATGGGGATTCAAAACTCACGATTTACCCCTAAAATCTATATTTTTATTCATTTATTAACATTTTAAAGCTTTATTTCTTGAAAGTATATAGTTTTCTTTATTTTAGTACATAAGATCCCCCTCCCCATGATTAAGTACTTATTCACTTTTATCTTTATTTAGGGTGGCGAAGTACTCCGAGGCATTATTTTACCTATCTTTATTAAATTTCCCTTCTCACAATTTTTACACTTTCCTATTTTTATTCCTGTTAATTTGAAAAATAGCTCCGCTGACGATAGATTCTCAAATTCTTTAGGTTTAACCCTAAAGAGTTCTAAACAGCGTTTAAACTTTAGTTTTTTATTTCTGTTTCCTAAAATCCCATAATGTCTTATCTTTACAAATCTATCTGGTAGAATATGCATAATAAACCTTCTGATAAATTCTTCCGGTTTTAAAGACATCACTTTTTCTTTGTTTTTGTCTTTATAATCTCTCCATTTAAATACTACTTTTTCATTATCAACTTTTATAATTCTGTTATCTGATATAGCAACTCTATGAGTATATCTACCTAAATATTGAAGTACATATTCCGCACTACTGAAAGGTGCTTTACTGTAAACAATCCATTCTTTTTTGTATAAATTATCTTTAAATGAATTAAATATATTTCTTAATGATAACTCACTAATATTTTTAGGAAATTTAAGTTTGTTATCTAGGTAAAGTTCATTTAAGTAATATAGAAATTTTCCTCTAAATATTCTTGATAAAACTTTTACTGGTATAAAAAATTTCTTTTTTGATTTTACCCATTTAGTATTATCAAAGCTTAATCCACCGCCAGGTACTATACAATGGATATGTTGATGAAACATTAAATTTTGTCCCCAAGTATGCAATATTGTTGTAAAACCAGTATTAGCATTTAAGTATTTTTTATCCTTTGCTAATTCTAGCAAAGTCTCGGAAACAGAAGTAAAAAGAATAGAGTACATTTCTTTTTGATTAAATAATGTTAAAGAATTTAATTGTTCTGGTATAGTAAAAACAATATGAAAGTAATGAGTCGGTAATAATGATTTGCTTCTCTCATAAATCCATATTTCTTTGGCATAAGCCTGACATTTTGGACAATGCCTATTTCTACATGAGTTATATGAAATCTTAGTTTCGCCACACTCATCACACTCATATACATGGCCGCCAAGCGCAGCAGTTCTACAATCACGAATAGAATATAATGCTTTTAGAATATTAGATGGTAATCTTCTTGATTTAGTATAAGCTTCTCCATGTAATTTAATAATATCTTGAAGTGAATTCATAAACTTAATCTAATGTATCTAAAGGACTTTTTATTTTTAATATCTGATAATCTTTTACATGTAAATATATTGAGGTTGTTTTGATATTAGAATGTCCCATTAATGTTTGAATATTTACTAGTTCAACATCATCATTCATTAGATGAGTTGCAAACGAATGCCTCAAAGTATGCACAGTCGCTTTTTTAACTATTCCAGCCTTTTGCATTGCCTTCTCCATAGCCTTTTGTATGCCACGGCTTGTTAGCTTTTTCTTTGTTAGTCTCGATATAAATAAGTAATCATCTGGAGAATAATTTTTATACCCAAACTTTTTCCAATATACTCTTAGTAACTCTAAATTTTTTTGAGATAATAAAGTATATCTTTCTTTATTTCGCTTACCATTTCTAACTCTGATTTTCATTTCTTTGCTCATAATATCAGATATTCTTAAGTTTATAACCTCGCTAACGCGTAAGCCGGAAGAGTATATAGTTGATAGTATTGCTTTATGTTTTAAATAAGTAGTAGATTCTAATAAAAGTTTTACTTCTTCTTTGGTTAAATATTTAGGCAATTTCTTATCATATCTAAGTCTTGGAACTCTTAAATCACTCCATGATCCTTCAAGTGTTACAACATAAAAGAATTTTAGAGTACTATTAATATAATTTACAGTTCCTCTGCATAATTTTTTCGTTTTTATGCAATACTCTAAATAATTAATGATTTCATGTTCACCCAATAATTCAGGTGCCTTGTTATAAAATCTAGAAAAAGCGTTGATGATGCAAACCATATTTTTAATAGTAGGTTCACTACGTCCGCGAAGCTCTAGATCATTAATCATTTTTTCAATTTTTTGATACATTTTATCACTCCTTTAAAAGGCGTGTAAAATGTGAGAAGTGAAGTTCCTTGAGAAAGAACTTCACTTCTTATTTTTTCCAGATAAACTATTATTTAATCACTAAACCAAGCCGTCGCTTTTAGCGATTTAGTTCTATTAGAAAGTTGCGTATTAAATTAAATGAGAAGCATTTAAAAATTTGATTTCGACTTATCAAGTTTAAGTTGTTCTTCGCCCCATATAGACAATTCATTCAATGCAGGAAGTAGTGCTTTACCTCTTTCTGTTAGAGCATATTCAACTTTAGGAGGAATCGTTTCATATTGGATTCTAACAATAAGATTATGTTCTTCTAATTCTTTTAAAGATTTTGTAAGCATCATATTAGTAATACCTTTAACTTTTCGTTTCAATTCATTATATCTAGTGAAATCATTATCAAATAAGTACCACATAATAGGCAACTTCCACTTTTGTCCAATAATCTCTAATGCATATATAAGGGGACATTTTGTATCATATATATTATCACTATGAAATTCTCCGCTGCAATCCGTATCATTGCTCATAATTACACCTCCTTTAAATTCAATAGTATACTTTTTATACTAAAGCAGAAAAAACTGCGTACTTATATATTTATAACTTTATGATATATAATTATAGCATGAAAGAATAAATAAAAAAATAAAAAGAAATACGAGGAGTGTTACTATGAAAGTTTATGCTATTAATGGAAGTCCAAGAAAAAATAAAAATACAGCTATATTACTTCAAAAAGCTTTAGATGGAGTAAAAGAAGCTGCAAAAGATAAAGAAGTTGAAACTGAAATAATTAATTTATATGATTTAAACTATACTGGGTGTAAAAGTTGCTTTGCCTGCAAAAGACTTGGAGGTAAAAGTTATGGAAAATGTGCTATAAAAGACGATATTTACGAAGTTTTAGAAAAGGTATCTCAAGCTGATGGGCTTATTTTTGGTTCTCCAATATATTTTAGTAATATAACAGGTCAATTATTGACATTTTTAGAAAGACTATTATTTCCTTATTTAGTGTATGATAAGAATTATTCTTGTATTGCACCAAAGAAGATGCCAACAGCATTCATTTATACAATGAATGTTTCAGAAAATATTATGGAACAAGTTGGTTATCCAAAAACCTTCAATCACATTGAATTTCCTATTGAACGTACATTTACAAAACCATTAGTTATGTATTCAAATGATACTTACCAATTTGATGATTACTCAAAATATGAATCTAGTGTCTTTTCTGAAGAGGCAAAAGCAGAACATAGAAAAACGCAATTTCCTTTAGATTGCCAAAAAGCATTTGAACTAGGTGCAAATTTAATAAAATAGTATATTAATTTACGATGAAATTTTCTTCTACTTAATCATAACGAGTTTTAGAAAGTTCTAATAAATAATGTAAAATATTAACTAAAGTAAATAACTCCTTTGAAATATTCTGATTAAACTTTATATTTCAAGGGAGTTTTATATTCAAATAAAGTAAGTATTCGTGTACTATCTATAAGACGTAATACTGTACTATTGTAAATTATACATACCATATATTTTCACACCTTAGATATTCTCATTGTACTGATCAAACTCACGTTATTCAATGCGTTTCTCCTATTAGTATACAAGGACTTGAATGATTAATATTATCTATTATAAAGCTTTCTTCATGCATACACTATTTGTATTCCCTATGTATGGTTCATAATTTTCTATTATCTCATATCCAGTATTTTTATACAGATTATTTGCTTCATGTTGTTTTATTCCTGTTTCTAACACAACATATTTATATCCTTTGCTTCTTCCTAATTTCTCTAACTCACTAATTATTAATTTTGATAATCCTTGTCGTCTATTCTCTTTTTTTACAAATATTCGTTTTAATTCTATGGTGTCAATATTGTGTTCCTTAAATGCTCCACAGGCAACAGGTACTTCATCTTTATAAATAGTTACCACATCATTTATATAATCGACTTTGTTATGCTTAATATATTGCTTTTGTAATTTTCCATATCGTTCATTAAGGTCATCATCTAATAACTTTATAAGTTTCATAAAATCAATATTAGTACTATCAGTGTTTAATATTTTCAAACTCATTTTATATACCTCCATTAATAACTTGATTGGTCATATTTTACTATTACACTAAATTAGCCTCACATATTCTGATAAACTCATTTATTATTGTACTTTTCCACTTATTCTTATGAATAAGCAACTGCAAAAACAGCTTCTCTTCATTTCCCTTATCCTTCAAATGTAGTTTCTTTATCCTTTGATTTTCATTTGCTACTAGTCCAGGCAGATATGTTATTCCAAGCCCATTCGCCACGATTTTAATAATCGCCTCTGTTGAGGAGCTCTCCATTATTACGTTCGGTTTAATTCCATTTCTCCCCAAAAATACTTCTACTCTTTTCCGATATTGACAATTTGGTTCTGTCAAAACGAATTTCTGTTTCTTTAAATCCTTTAAGGCTACACCTGTAGATTCCAGTGGTGCATCTGCTGCTATGTAAAAGCCAAGTTCGACTGTCTTTTCTAGTAACAAATATAATTCATCTGATGGTTTATTAAAATCCAATACAAATGCAATGTCAGCCTGTCCGCTTGCGAGATAATGCTTCAATTCATCAGCAACACCTGATACGATTTTAATATTCACTTTAGGATACTTTTGAATAAACTGATTTAAAATATTTGGTAGAACTGTCATGCAGACAGAATCTACTGCTGCAATCCTTAGTGAACCTAATATTTCCTTTTCTTCATGCATAGCATCCAAAAATCTGTCTGTAATTCTAAAAATTTCATTGCTATACTCTAATAATTTTTCTCCCGCATCTGTAATACGAATCGTATTTCCATATCGTTCAAATAATTTTACTCCAAGTTCGTTTTCCAATAGCTTAATCTGTGTAGTAACTGTTGACTGCGCATATCCAAGCTGCTCTGCGGCTTTTGTAATACTATTTAATTCACATACTCTTTTAAACGTATAAAGATTCCTATTTTCCATACACACCTCATCAATAATTTTGATATCTTCTTTCGAATATATCAATTTTTCAAATATCAATTAATATGGTAACATATAGTAAATTAAACAACAATATGAAAGGAGATTTAATATGAAAAAAATATTAATTCTAAACGGGAGCGGACGTAGACATGGAAATTCCGAAAAGCTTGCTGATGCTTTTATCAAAGGAGCAGAACTACATAACGAAATTACCAAAATTACATTAGCTAATAAGAAGATTGCCCCATGCTGCAACTGCAACTACTGTCAAGATCATAATGGTGAATGCGCTATCCAGGATGACATGCAGGAAATTATTACTGCATTACAAAATAATGATATCCTTGTGCTTTGTTCACCAGTCTATTATTTAGGCTTCAGTGCACAAATCAAAACTGTCATCGACCGAACTTATGCCGAAAGTGCAATAGGTAGAAAGATTCAAAGCACAATTCTCTTATCTGTTGCCGGAAAAAAAGACGCATTTGTTTCAGACTGTATGATTAATGCTTATCAACAATTATGTGGTTATCTTGGTTTTCAAAATCTTGGAATTATCTCTGCTAAAGGCTTCGAAAACCCTAATGACATCGAAAATTCCCAAATACTAATTGATGCATTTAAACTTGGAAAATCTATCATTTAACTAAATGAAATATAGTACCAATTATGTTTTTATGAAATAAAATAGTTATTAGTTCTTTTAAAGACATATTCAATTAATAGCACCAGATTTCTTCTTGATAGAATCGAACTGATGTTATTGTCATTACTTTCGTTATACAATCAAAATTCAAAAAGGTGAATTAATTTTTGATTGCAAAAACTATTATTAAGCTGGGGGTTATATTTTATGATAATTTTAGACGAACCTTATGTTTCAACATTCTTGCTAGAAACTGCACGTGATATGGGTATTCCTGTATTAGACTGCTCCAATGTCAGAGAATTGACATCATTAACAGGTTTAAAAACTGTTAATGAAAATGAGTTTATGAATATAGCCAAAACAAAATCACCATTATTACTTTATTGTAATTCTGAAAATTCTTTTCAATTGATAAATAAAAATCTTAAATACACAAAAATTCCTAGCACAATTGAGATGTTCAAGGATAAAGTGACATTTCGTAAATTAGTTAAAGAGATTTATCCTCATTTCTTATTCAAAGAAGTTTCATACGAACAACTATCAAAATTTGATACGACCGAAATTGAAAAACCGTTTATTATCAAGCCTGCAATTGGATTTTTTAGCATGGGAGTACATAAGGTAAACGAAGATAATGAATGGGAAGCTATTATAGCCCTAATTCAAGATGAAATGGATAAAGTCAAAGGATTATATCCTACTGAAGTTATGAATTCTCCAAAGTTTATTATTGAAGAGTATATTGAAGGCCCAGAATATGCTATTGATGCTTATTATGATAGCAATGGCGACCCTGTAATTCTTAACATACTAGAGCATCCTTTTTCATCAAATGGAGATGTTAGTGACAGAATATATTTTACATCAAAAAAAATTATAAAAAAGTATTTAATTGCGTTTAGGAATGTATTGATGTCAATAGGAAAAGCAACTGGAATATCTAATTTTCCAGTACATATGGAAGTTAGAGTTGATAAAAGTGGAAATATGATACCCATAGAAGTAAATCCTATGAGGTTTGCAGGGTGGTGTACAACGGATATTGCATATCATGCCTATGGAATAAATGTATACGAGAATTATTTTCATCAGAAAAGACCTGACTGGAATAAAATATTGAAGACCGATGATAATAAACTTTATTGTATTGTTGTTGGGGATATTCCAGGAGACATTAATTTTAAAGAGATTAAGGAAATCAATTATGATGCATATCTATCGAATTTCAGTAACATATTGGAGTTTAGAAAAATCGACTATAAGCAATATCCGGTATTTGCCTTTTCGTTCATTAGTGTTGAGTGCAATTCAAATGAAGTTGATAAAATTCTAAAATTAGACTTAAGGCAATACATTTATTAATATACCACTAAATTGATATTTCATAATCTTCAAATATTGTTTATTAACAAGGAGTTGAGGTAGCATCTAAAAAAGCTTTATATTCTCACATATATTTATTTCAGCTTAAACTAGTTAATGTTTCCTCATACCTAATTGCATACTCCAAATAAACTTCTAACCCCCAACTCCAGAAAGAGTCAATCCGTAATACCAATCCGCTTTGCTCCATGGCATTACATTGACACTTTCCTCTATAAAATCTCCAAGTGTTATGTCAGGATTAAAGGCATGCCTTAAATCCCAAGATTAATGTTTCCCTCATCCAAAGGAAGGAATAAACAAGCTAAAAATAAAGCACCAAGTAATACAAAGAAATAAACGTTCATATGTTTTTTTTAACAATGTTGGTTTTATCTTTATTTAGCATGTCTATTCCCTTGATCTGCTGTTGCCTGCGGCAGCATGGAAGTAATCTACAATCTGAAATTAAAGTACCTGGTGGTTTAAAGTAAAATATGTTCATATGGCTTTTTCTATACGGCAGTTTTATCTTTATTCAGCTTGTATATTACCAAAGTTATGACTCGCTACTCTCAAACAAAGGAGGAATTGGACAAACAATTGTCCAATTCACCTCATTGTATTAAAGAGCACTTCATGCCCTTTTGTGGCTGCAGCCACTACACATTCTTATATTTCAAACCCTACGTGCGTAATTACATATTTTCTTACTTAATAATCCATATATAACTAGATAAATACATGACTATCTATCTTTTTCAATAATCCTTTTAATAATATAACTATATCTAGAGATAATATGTTTATAGCTGTATACGCACTTTTCAAAGGACAACCTTTTATTCTTCTTTTTTTCTTTATAAGAAAGTTTTGCTTGAAATCATAAATTGATATTATTCATAGATGGTGCACACTCCAAGTATACAGTCAGTGCTGTGGATGTGCTCCCTTTCGGGATTGCGTGGTTGAATCTTAGTTTTGTGAATATTTAATCCCACTTCGTGCATCCGGTATAGAGGCTGGGGGGCTTGGACTTGCAATCAAGATTGCAGTTCCATATTGTACAGGCATGAGCTAATGTCCCTATAAGAAATACGCCAGAGCTACGATTCAGTAAGTCATATAGCTTAAAATTATAATATTGTATTTTTAGGGTAATAATTTTAAGCTAAAAGACTTCCTTCACTTCGCATCTGACTGTATTCCTTATAGTGACAAGCCAATGCAAGTACAATAACGCCCCCATGCCCGTAAAGTTTAGAATATTTTGAAGATATATAATATTAAATAACATTTATTATTTTCTTTATGAGTTACATTCTTCACATATATGAAAAATGTAACATTATAAAAAGTTAGAATTACCCTTAAAAATTATACCTTTATATGGTATAAAGTGAATATTATTAATTATTTGTTTAATGTTTTAAACTACGGCTTTTTCTGATATAAAAATTTCAAATATAGTTTCTATTATATCAAGAGATGTTTTTTCACCTTTTCGCCTTGATTTTATACCGTTTTTTAGAAAAATTTCATTTATTAACTGAAATAAATTTAACAAAGTAAATTCATCATTAAAAAAAGCTTGTTTTATATTGAATAGCAATGATTTTACTGTCCCAAAAGCTTTGTATTCACTCAATTGCTTGCCGTATTCATAGTAAATCTCATCCCTATAGGTAAATACGACAACAGTACTTAAAAGCAAGGCTATAAGTTTACCATATAAATGACAGTTAAATCTTTCAATTTTAACCGGCTTTGAAATATGTATTTGAAAAATAGATTTCCATATTTTAAACATTATTTCGACCTGCCAACGCAGTGAATATATCTCATGTATTATTTCAGTATTCAGCATATGAGCTTTAATATTGGTAGCATAGACATTTATAGCTGATGATTTAATAGCTAAATCAGTTACTTTCTTACCTTTTCTTTTGTGATTTTTTATCAGGGTTTCTAACTTTTTATCTTTGTTCTCTTTTGTCAAGTTTGTTACAATAATTCTGGTTTTTAATTTTTCTTTTGCTCCAAGATAAACTTCGGGTATTTCTATGGTTTCACCTTCGTTAAGTGAACTCGAATACTCTGTTAAGTCCATTTTGGAGTACTTATTGTTTATTTTTTCATATATATTTGTTGTAGTTTTAACTCTTGAAATATAAAAAGCCTCAGCTTTATCTATATATTCAAGATGACTAACTTTAAAGTATCCTAAATCTTTTAATTTCAAATCATTTTTGCCTATATTATTCTCAAGTTTAGGAAGATAAGCAAAGTCACTTTCACCAGAATCAACTATTTTACATCCTCCAAATTCTCCTGATAGTAAATTATATTCAAGCTGTATTTTAACAATAGCACCAGTTCCATTTCCGGAGTTTCCTTCGTAATGATCTTTAAGTTTTTCTGGCGCTTTATATGATGTTGCATCACATATATCTATACTATTAAAGATACTTTTTAACTTTCTTTCATTATTAGATAAAAGTTTACTTTGAGACATCATTATTTCTTTAAACAAACTTTTTAAGAATTCTACAGACTCATTGTTAAATTTGTGATTTACTCCTTGTTTGGTTATTGATAAATTTTCGTTTATTCGTAGCCAAGTACTTAATTCTTCAAGTGAATTTTCACATAAGTGATTATTTGAAAACACACATAAACTTATAAATTTTTCAGGTGTAAATTTGCTATCTTTTTTTTGAAATTTAGTTTTTATAGCTATCTTTTTTAACAATTCTGAGTTTAATATATACTTTAAATTTTCAATTAATCTTTTTATTCTTTTGTTCATTTTTTAACAACCTTTCTCTTTTTCTCGATGATAATTTTATCATTATAGATAAAAATTATCACAACAAACTCTTTGGTTAAATTTCTTTAATTAACCAAAGAGTTTGTTGTGATTATATTTAGTATATTCAGAATTATATGAACTTTACGGGCATGATAACGCCCCCTAACAGCCCCTTTTTTTCAGAAACTATAGATAATACTTTTAACAAGGTTTTTTCATGACCTATGGTATATTTATTTAAAATTAAAGTAAAGACACACTGCGCTTTTGATCTTGACTTTAATTTTAAATAAATATATCTGGTCAATATGAAAAAATCTATGTGGTATTATGTTGCTTGGTGGGACAGGCTATAGTTCCGCAGTTTGTCCATGTTCAGCAATTAGTACTGAGTGGGCTTTGTTATACTTTAGTTTATAGTTGTCCACTTTTTTTAATCTGCAAGTTAGCTTGTTCATATTTTTATCTTGGGGAAAATCCCCATAGCCATCAAGCTAAGGTATATGAATGCTTACCTTAGCTTATGTTTTCTGTTTTTATGTTTACTGGAAATAATAACGCTTCTATATTTTAACTAATTTGAAATTTATTAAGTATAATCATTATTTCAGTGCAAACTAATTAATCATACATTATTAAATGTATGATGTTACCAATTATTAAAGTTAATTACTGTTTTATACTACCAAACTTTCCAACTCATCTTCACTTATTTTTATACTTTCTATTATTTCAAACGATGTTTTTTTACCTTTCTTTTTTGATTTGACACCATACTTCATGATTGACTCAATTATCTTACTTAAAAATCTTATAAGCACTATTTCTCCCTGGAATATTTTTTCTCTAAAGCCGCTAAAAAATTCCTTTACAATACCAAAAGATTTCATTGGACTAATTTCCATTTTCCTTTCTTCGTAAAGGATTTTTTTGCCTGTGGATACGATTGAAGATGTAAGTAGTAGTGATATTAATCTAGCATATAAAAAGCATTGAAATCTTTCTAGCTTAACTTTTTTAACATCGTGTATTTTAAAAATAGATTTCCAAATTTTAAACATGAGTTCTACCTGCCATCTAAGAGAGTAAATGTCGTGAATCTGGTCTTTTGATAATATGGAGTTTGGAATGTTAGTAATATAAATATTAATGCTATTCCAAAAAATATTTTTATCAGAGAGTGCCTTTTTGCCCTTTTTAACATCTTTAAGAAACTTTTTTTCTCTATTTAGCTTGCATTCTTGTGTTAATTTAGTTAAAATCAACTTGGTTTTGAGTTTATCTTTTCCAATGTAGATATCTGAGATTTCAATAGTTTCGCCTTCTGCTAAAGGTTCGGCTATTTCTTGGATATCTACTTTTTTATATATAGAGCTTTTTTTAATCTTACCTTTAGCATTTATTTCTGGATTATCATTTTTAATATATATTGCTGATGTACTTTTTAGCTTTGATATATAGTAGGCTCCTGAGTTTTCTAAAATATTTATGTGCTCTAAATTAAAATAACCTAAATCCTTTAAATGCAATTCTTTTTCTTCAATGCTTTTTTCCAATGCAGGCAGATAGTCTGCATCATTGGATACTGCTTCTGATATATCACAGTTAATAAAACTTCCTGTAAGCAGATCAAGTTGTAATTGAACTTTTACTGCCGCATCTGATGCACTTCCGCCACTACCTCGGTAGGTCGTTTTCAAATGCTCCGGCAAAATTATAGTCGTTGAGTCTACTACTTTTATAGCTTTAAAATGAGATTTTAATAAAGATTCTTCATCTCTTAAAATTGTATTTTGTTTTTTGAACATTTCATTAAATATAGATTTTAAAAATTCTACTGATTTTTTATTAAAACGTTGGTCTAATGCTTGCGGAGATATAGTTATATTCTCTCTTGCCTCTAATCTAGATCTTAATTGTAATAAGCTTGACCTACATAAGTCTTCGCCCCCAAATAGACATAGAGATAAGAATATTTCGGGTGTTATTTTGCTTTTTCTTTTCATAAATTTGGTTTTAAATGCAACCTTTTCTACAACTTCGATTAAGTATAGTTCCTTTAATGATTTCAACAATTGTCTTATCCTTTTGTTCATAATATTCAGTCCTCTCATTTTGCTTATTATAGTTTTTATAATTTATATACATAAAAGTTATATATATACTTATTATATAATATTTAGTATGTATTCAAAAAACAAAGAGTGGACTAAATTCCTGCATTAGGAATTAATCCACTCTTTATTTTTCTATTCAGTATTCCGCATTTATTTGATTTATTTGACAACTTTTATATTAATTAGTTTTGTTAGCTTGATGGCTATGGGGAAAATCCCCCTTGAATTTAATCATTTCTGGACATATTTTGTGTGATTATAGTCTCGAAACACCACTTTTTTACTTCTTCAAAATCCCATGTATTTATGTGCTCCTCTGCATAAACCATTTCATTTTTATCTCTTGTCAAGTCCTCTAAAATGTACATGCCTCCCTCTGTTTTTGTGATATTTCTCTCATGCTCTATTTTAGTATCTTGGTTTGTATATTTTGATACAATTATTTTTTCATGTTTCTCTATAGCCTTATAAATAATATCTTTCATGCTTCATACTCCTTTATTATTTTGAGGCATTCACCCTCTATTTATTTAAAATGGGTTTCTGTTGAAAACAAAATAATTCCCATATCTATGAATTTTATTAGGAAATCCATACTCTATTTCAATAGCTATTCTTACAATTTTTAAATTTATATCAATACATATCATCTCTTTGCCATCCTTTATTTATAGTTCTTTTGATAAGCAAGTAATAAAGTTTCAGTTGACTGCATTGCTGTATTTAAATAATTCTCTATCCTTGAAATTTCTGCTCTTATATCAGGCCCTATAATAATAGAATTGCAATCTGGAATTTCAATTATTAAATTAAATGTAGTTCGTATAGCATAACTAACCTGTTTTAATTTTTCATATTCAGATTTATTTATATTACATATACTTCATACTCCTTACTCTTTTAGGGGTTTTCACCCCCTATGTATTTAAAATGGTAGCTCATCAGCTCCAACGCATTTTAGCACATTTTCATGGTCTTCATTTAATTGATCCTCAATTTCCTCTTCCCAATCTACGAAAAATCCTGGTATCTCTTTTCTTCTTATACGTTTCCACATTTCATAATCTGAATTATCAATGCTATAAACGCCTTTTCTTGGAATACATTTACAAAACCCTATTCTTATCCCATATAAACTATGTCCCTTACCGTCATATTCAATAATTATTGAGCCATCTTTGAGCCTATATGCCATTTCTGTAAATCTAAATTCCTCATGCTCAAATAAATCTTGAAATTCTGCGATTAAAGTTTTTGTTTGATATTTTCTTTTATCCATTTTGTACAACCTACCTTTCATGCCCTCCCCTCCTATTTATATTTTGCCCATATCTAGAAATTTCATACATTTTTCTGTACAAAAAAGTACCTTTTCTCAGGTACTTTAAACATATCTCTTTATTCTCCAACGCACATTTTCATGTATGCCCTTAGTGAAGCACTTACACTCTTTCCATTTCCATAGCAATATGTTTCAAACTTCTTATATAATGCCACATCACAATCTAAATGGACTTGCTTAGTTGGTGGTTTTATAATTCTTGGTTTTTGTTTATCTGTCATTATTTCTCCACTCCTTCTCTATCAAATATTGTGCCCAATAATTGAAATTTTATACATCTCTCTGTATTAAAAATTATACATTTAAGTACAAGCAACACCGAATATTTGTTCTCATATTTGGGCATAATTATAATATGAACATTTAGAGAGGATTTGAGAAACACATGAGAAATTTTACATTTACTAAATGGCTTACAACTAAAGAAACATTTAATTCATTTACTCACTACAAAGAATGGTTATCTTTTTTAACCAAAGAAGAGGCACTAAAAACAGACTTATATTATCACGAAAAATATAGATATTTTTTAAAAGTTCTTCAAACAGAATGGGACTAGAGAACGCTTACTCCTTCTTCTTGTTATCCAATTTAAAAATAATATAAATATTTAAAATAAGAAAGGATTTAAACTCTATGACATTTACAACTTGGCTAAAAGAAAATGAATGTTTCACTTCAAGAGCACAATATGATTACCTTTTAAATAGCTTACCTTATGAAGCAAGAAGAAAAGTTGCTATTTATTATAAAGAGAAATATAAATATTTTCTTGATACTCAGCCTAAGCAACTTGAGCTAGAATTTGAATAAATCATTTAAAAACATTAACCGTATATTGAATATTTTTCCAAAATATAAAGCCTATATCTTATTTTACAGTAGTAATTAAAGATATAGGCTAATTTATTTAGTTAGATTGTAAATAACTTGTTTATACTATTTTTTTATATTTGTAGAATTTTTTAAAGCTAATTCATTATTATTAGTATGTATATATATATTAATTAGTTTGTCCAATCTTACACTAAGTGCTAATAATTCCTTATCATCTGTAATTATTTCTTTAGTTGCTATTAGGCTATTCAACTTCTCTCTAGTCTCTTCAATTTGTCTATTTATATCAATCAATTACAACACCTCCATGTATAAAATTAATTCCTTTTATAAAAAACACTTACCATTATAATTATTTATACAATTTGAGTTAATATATGCGCTTAAGTAAACATCTGTTAAAAATGGAATTATATCTCCTGTTATCTTTAATATTAAACCAATATAAGTAATTAATATGTAACAAATGATACAACAATTTCATTTTTAAATTTCTAATTATCAAAACTTTAGAGTATCCACATAATATAAAATTAACTATTAAAATTATAGGGCAAGCCTTCAAGGTGTTTTTGGTTCAAACACTTGAGCTCCATAGAAAATAAATAATGTCAAGGGGATGGCTCCGCTCCACCCCTTGACATTATTTATTTTCTATTGGTATACTTGCTGCCCCCAAAAACAATATTTTAGATAAGCTCTATAATCTAAACCTAAATACATATTATTTCTTCATATAATTAAATACCTATATTTGAACCTATTCTATAGTATAGAGCTTGTTTAAAATTTCCTTATTGGTATTAGACTATACCTTAATCTAGTATAATTCTATAAGCAAAAAAGAATAACTTACTAGGGTGAATAAGCCATTCTTAATACTGGTTAATAATTTATATTTAATAAGGGATTATTAATGTTTTAACTATCTTCTACTCCATATATTACACTCTAACTATGTCATTATTATGACAAGCTAAAGAACATTACTTTTTTAAATATTAATTACTTTATCTACACTTAAAAATAGTATTGTGCACAAAAAAATTTCAAATTCATTTCTGAATAATGCTAAAAAAAGACTAGTTACTCAATTTTAAATTTGTAAAATGGTCCCCTTAATTTTAGATATGCTTAAGAATAGTGTTTATTATTAATTTAAAAATTTTCATAATATATAGGTTCTTGACTACAAGAAGTTTAAAACTAATTATTGTTTCTTCTACTATTTACTTGCATTTTCTTCTTATGGTATACGAATTATGACTCCTGTTTCATCAAATTTATAATTTGTACCTTCTAGAGGATTATTACCCGAAACTAAATTCATTCCAACAGTGTAAAGAGCATCTGCAAGAGCTCGAGGATCTTGTGGGACAGAACCAGTCATAATGCCTTTATTTATTAAAACTTGTGCTTCTGTTGTTGCATTAATTCCGAAAACCGGAATAATCTTATCTTTATTGTCCGTATTATATCCATGATTTTGAATTGCTTTAATAGCACCGATTCCCATAGAATCATTATTTGCAATAATAACTTCAATTTTATCACCATACTTTTGAAATAATGATTCAGTAAAATTTTTAGCTAACTCTTCATTCCAATTAGCAGAAATTGATGCAAGCTCTTGTGTTTTTATTCCTGCATCGTTAATTGTTAAAATAGTATATTTCGCTCTTGCTTCTGACAAAGAACTTCCTGCTTCTCCTTTTAACAAAATATATTGCATTATGTTATCACCATTTTTATCTAAAATCCCTTTATTAGCATTCCAATAATCAGCAATCATCTTTCCTTGTAGAACACCAGCTTGCTGAAAATCATTATTTATAATAAGAGATTTTGAATACTCCTTAATTATATCTAATTTAGTAGGGCTTATATTAAAGAAAATTATAGGAATATCTTTTTCTTTAGCTTTATAAACAAACTCTTGTATTATTTCTGGTCCTCTATTATCCATAAAACTTGCTAATATAATGTCATAATTATTTTGAATCATGTAGTTTAAATTCGCAGTTTCTATATCTGGATTACTCTCTCCATTAAAAAACGTAAATTGAACTTTATTTGGGTTTTCTTTTTGAATTTCTTCTAAACTTTGGCGAACTAGAGAAATGTATACATCATCAAACCTATATAATAACACACCTACTTTAACAGGATTCTGTTTTTCATTTATTGTTTGAGCATATACTTCTTCGTTATTATATGGAAACATCATAGTAATCATAATAATTACCATCTCTATAATCGCAAGTATTTTTTTTAATAATCTCATTCTAAATCCTCCCCCTTTTATTTAATATTATTATTATCCTTATAAATATAAATACTTATTCAAGTAAAGCTATATCTTTATAATTATATCTAAGAATTTTTATTTTTAAATATAACAGGGCTAGACATTGTTCTAACTATCTTTTATCTATCTAACATTAATAAATACATACTAAAAATTCCATACATAACATAAGGCTTTGGTATTGCTTATACATGTCAATTTTTTTCAATTCTTGAATACTTAATATTTTTTAGTTTTATAAGTATGTTATTTATAAAAGTATTGTAATAAGTAAAATTGCAGATATTATCTGAACTAAAGCAACCCCTAATGCATAAATTGAGGCTTTAGCCCCTAATTTTATAAGTTCTCTAAAATTCACTCTCATTCCTATCCCTGCAAGGGCAATTATTTCAA